>Ga0209542_10000471_pt1 | contig 96756 bp, 111 predicted proteins | sample RifCSPhighO2_01_FD_184028 | JGI IMG/M metagenome (GOLD analysis project Ga0209542, IMG submission 184028) | Soil microbial communities from Rifle, Colorado - Rifle CSP2_plank highO2_0.1 (SPAdes) (version 2) | ecosystem: Environmental > Terrestrial > Deep subsurface > Rock core/Sediment ...
CAAAAGAACCAAAACTCTTTGCGAGTGAAACCGGGCTATTTTTATTCCCTCGCTTAACGGGGGATTTCACCCCCTCCTTGATAAACAAGGAATCCCCCTGTTGCGCTCGGTCATAAAAACTTAACGCCCTAATGTTTCAGTCGCAAAAAATGGATAATAACGTTCTTTTAACAATATAACAATTATTTCGTATTTGTAAAGATTAAAAATTGTCTGTATTATTAGATTGTGGCGCCTATTTTTTTGGAGATAACAGTTATAATTTGTCTTGCGGCGGTTCTTACCGTAATCTTCCGTTTCTTAAAGCAGCCAAATATCCTGGCCTACATATTAACCGGAGTAATAATTGGTCCGCTTGGTTTTTTGTCTATACAAAACCGTGATTTTATCCAGACCTTAGCTGAGCTTGGAATAACTTTTTTGCTTTTTATGCTTGGTCTTGAAATAAAACTTAAAGATCTAGGCTCTATTGGAAAAGTTGCTATTATAATTTCTTTCTCTCAGGTTTTCTTCTCTTTTCTTTTTGGCTATATTCTTTCCCTGCTGTTTGGTTTTTCAATAATTTCTGCTCTCTACATTGGAATTTGTCTTTCTTTCTCAAGTACTGTTATTGTCGTAAAACTAATCTCGGATAAAAAAGAAGTTCATAGTCTACATGCAAAAATTGCAATTGGAGTCCTTCTTATCGAGGATTTTTTAGCAATTTTGGTTCTTCTTTTTCTTTCCGGATTTGACCCCAACGGTCCGGTTGCAATTTCTCTTCCTAAAATGGGAGAAATTGCAATAAAAGGAGCTCTTGCCTTTAGTTTAGTAGGATATCTGAGCAGTAATGTTTTTCCAAAATTTATTGAGAAGATTGCAAAATCGACTGAAACTTTATTTTTAATTAGTATTGCATGGTTGTTTGGTTTGTCTGCATTTGTTAATTATATCGGCTTTTCCGTCCAAATTGGAGGGCTTTTGGCAGGACTTTCGCTTGCAAATTCAATTGCTAATTATCAAATAATAGCCCGGGCAAAGATACTGCGGGATTTCTTTATTGTAATATTTTTTGTTTTGTTGGGAGTTCAGATGACATTCTCAAGAGTCGTTGCCGTATTATATCCGGCTTTGGCAATGTCGGCACTGATTTTAATAGGGAAGCCTTTTATAGATATGGTCTTAATGAGTATCTTAGGATTTAAAAAAAGAACGGCGTTTTTAACTGGAATAAATCTGGCGCAGATCTCCGAGTTTTCTTTAATAGTTGTGTTTTTAGGACAGCGGCTTTCGCATATTTCAACAAATGTTGTTTCCCTAATTACTTTAGTAGGTGTTATTACATTTACTTTGTCTACTTATATGATAATAGGAGCAGGCGATATTTATAGAATTCTAAATCACTATTTAGGATTTTTAGAGCACAAAAGAGGAAACGGTATTTTGCCGACGATAAAAGATGATGGAATCCCACACCTTAAAGACCATGTTGTTGTAATAGGCGGTGATCAGATGGGGCAAAGCATTCTCTTGGCACTTGAAGATATAGATACAGATGTTGTGGTTGTTGATTTTGATCCTGAAATTTTTAAGAAACTTGAGCAAAATCAAAATAAAACCCATAAATTATTCGGAGACATAGCCGATTTGGATATTCAGGAAAGAGCACAATTAGACAGCGCAAAACTTGTTATTTCAACTATTCCTGATTTGGAAGACAACCTGTTTATTATAAAAGAATTAAAACGTGAAAACAGAAAGGCAAAGGTCGTTGTAATGGCGCTTGACATAAACGAAGCAAAGGCTTTGTATAAAGCCGGAGCCGATTATGTTGTTTTGCCTCACTTGGCGGGAGGAAGACAGATAGCAAAATTAATAGAAGAGAATCATTTGGATATGATAGAGACTTTAAAAAATAAAGATATAAAGTTTTGGACTTAACCGTTTGACTTTTCCCCAGCTTTTAAATCTTCTATTAACTTGTCCAGTTCCCCTCCTAAAATCGCAGGAAGGTTATGATAGGACTTACCGATTCTATGGTCTGTGAGCCTGTCTTGGGAGAAATTATATGTTCGGATTTTTTCTGCCCTCATTCCTTTCCCGACTTGGGTGGATTTAAGCTCGCCGATTATTTTGTTTTGTTTTTCAATTTCAATTTCCCAGAGCTTTGCCCGAAGGAGTTTCATTGCATTTTCTCTGTTTTGACCTTGCGATCGCTGCGTTCTGCAAGTTACAACAATTCCACTTGGTTTATGTTTGAGTCTTACTGCAGTTGAGACTTTATTTACATTTTGTCCTCCGTGTCCGCCGGCTCTAAAGGCTTCAAATTCAATATCTTCCGGGTTTATGTGAAGATCGACTCCGATTGAATCGGAGTCGATCTCTTCAAGATCGGGGAGAACGGAAATAATGGCCGTTGATGTGTGGACCCTCCCGCGTTTTTCGGTTTCGGGTACCCGCTGGACTCTATGAACCCCCGCTTCATACTTGAAAAATCCAAAAGCATTCCTGCCCGCAACGCCAGCAAGCTGGCTTGCGTGGCGGGCGGGGCCGGAAATTCTGACTACATCATCGTCTACTTGCTCAACTTTAAATCCGTTTTTTTGTGCAAATTTTATATACATTTTAAGGAGTTCTTCTCCCCAAAGCTTTGCTTCTTCTCCTCCAGCAGCTCCTTTTATTTCCATAATTACATTTTTATCATCAAGCGATTTTTCCTCAATGCCATTATTTTTTAAAAAATCCTGCTCTAAAGCTTTTTTTTGAGCCTCAAGCTCTTCTATTTCTCCTTTTGCAAGTTCGGAAATCGCTGGATCCTCAAGAAGAATTTTTGCTTCTTCAATTTTTTTGGAAAGCTCTTCAATCTGTACTTTTCTATAGTCGTCCATAATAATAATTCAAAAGTCAAAATTCAAAATTTAAATTCAAAATCCAAAAGTTTTAACTTTTTACTTTTACTTTTGACCTTTGATTTTTGACTTTTGAGTTTGTAGTGCTATTCTAGCGACATTAACATCTCCCGGAGCGTCTTGGGGCCTGTGTCTTTCTGCTTTTTTTCTTCTACCTTTTTAACTTTTTTCGCCAGTTGTTCCTGGGCAACTTTTTGCTTGTTCTGAAATTTTTGAATTCTCGAAGCCGTATCTACAAATCTTTGCTCACCGGTATAAAAAGGGTGGCATTTATTGCAAAGCTCAATATGAATAATTTCTTTGGTTGAACCCACATTAAATCTATTGCCGCAGGAGCAAATCACTTGTGCATTCTCAAAATACTGCGGATGGACATTTGCTTTCATAATGCTATAATTATATCTTGTTTTTTGTTTTTAGGCAATATGACAAATGCAGAAAATAAGAGGAGCATACGCTATGTTCCAACATTCAAAGGGCATCATTTTTCGGAAGAACAAAGAAAAAAAATAAGTGAGGCACTGAAGGGCAGACCGAGAGATAAAGATTCGGTAGAAAAAATAAGCAATGTCTAGAGGATTGTTAGACCTTTGTATGCAAGAGGAGCCTTAGTTGGGGAAATAATGGAGCTGACAGCAGATTTAACGCATCAGCAGGTAGAGAACTCTATAAAAAGAAATAGATGCAGACCGCAGTGGAACCAAAGAGAACCCTTTAGTATAAATGGCCATGATAGTAGAATAAAAAGAGCAAAGCAGTTTAAGAAAATAAGAAGCGGGGGGCTGTCTGAGAATAAAATAAAAAGCATAAAATTTGCAAGAGAATTATCGTCTAACAGACTGGTGTCAGACAATTTGCATTACTGGGAGAGAATGGTTTTTGCTTATCAAAGTAAAGGCAGGAACTTGCCGGTTGAGTTTTCGGATAGATTAAGACTTGAGGTATTTTTGCAAGCCGTCTCAAGAGCAAAAAGCCGAGATCACTCATTGCTCTTTGCATACCGACAAATAGGATCAGAGATTGATTATAAGTGGTTTGATAATTCAATCGCAGAGGAGGAGGACTTTATTGCAAAATTTGAAGACGAAGAGCTTGGAAAAATCCCCGAAGATGAAAGAGGCTACTATAGAGAGGATGGAGAGGGTAGGTGGAGATGTCCGGTTGCTTTTGGAGAGAATGGAGGAATTATTTTTGATTCTTCAAGAGACGCATTAAAAAGAAAATTAGCAAGAGGCAACCGTTGACAAGAGTAAATTACGGAAACGAGATTGAATCTTTAATTTCTTCAAGAGATATTTGTTTTTGTCCGCCTGTTTTTAGATTTTTAACAGTAACTTTGTTTTCTTTTGCTTCGTTTGGACCGATTATTAAAACATACGAAATGCCTTTTTTGTTTGCATATTTTAATTGTTTAGGAAAAGGCGCATTTTCATCCAAATATATCTCGCAGTTTACGTTTGAGTTCCTAAGTTTTAAATAAATTTCAAGAGATTTGTCTTTTAGGTCTTTATTGAAAATCGTAACCAAAACTTTTGAGGGAGATTCTTGTGACGGAAGAAGATTGTTTTCCAAAAGACACTCAATTGTTCTGTCAAATCCTAATCCAAATCCGACTGCAGGCATATCTTTCCCGGAAAACTGCCCAATTAATCTATCCCATCTGCCGCCAGAGCATAGGGAGGAAGGACTATCTTTAGCTATTGTTTCAAAAATTATTCCGGTGTAGTAATCAAGACCTCGTGCAAGGGTTGGTTCATAAATAATTTTATTCATAGCCGCGCCCATTTGATTAAGTGCCAATAGAATTTTTTTAATTTTTTCTGTTTGAGGTTTTTTCTGAAGATCCAATAATGCTTTTCTTGCGTCACCTTCTGCCATTCCTTTATCAATCATTTCCAAAAGAACTTCACTTTCTCCGATTTTTTCAAGTTTATCGATTGCCGAAACATATTTTTTGTCCAAATCTTTGAAGTTTTCCCGATCATTAATCTTAATAGTTACCGAAAGACCTAGTGTTTTATAAATATCGAGAACAAGTTTTAAAATTTCCGCATCAGCTAAAGGAGAGGAGGATCCGATAATATCAGCATCGCATTGAATGAATTCGCGATATCTTCCTTTTTGAGGATTTTCACCCCTCCAGACATTTTGGATTTGGTAACGCTTGAAAGGAAAAACCAAACCGTTTTGACCCGCGTCGCCGCGAGGCGCGTATTGAGTTATTACACGCGAAAGAGGAACGGTTTGGTCATATCTTAACGCTACTTTATCTTTGCCTTTTGTTTCGAATTCATATATTAATTTTTCTTCTTCCCCGTATTTGCCTTTAAGTAATTGCGCATATTCCAGAGCCGGAGTTTCCAAAGGCTCAAAACCATAAGACTCAAAAACCGATATTAAAGTATTTATCAGCCACTGTCTTTTCTTCGCCTCTTTCGGCAAAAAATCCCTAAAACCTTTTAGTGTTTGTGTTTTCATATATTAAATTCATTTTAACATGAATAGAACTCTATTCTCAATTTCAGCATCTTCGAAATTATTTATAATATTCGTAGTTGGTTCAATAGTTCTTCTTATTTTATCTATTTCCGGCTCTGGTCCCATAATCTGTTGAAAGTTAAATTTTTGCGCAACTGCTACAATTGGCGAGGTGCATAAAGTTCTGACCAGCACTGATAAACCTAATTTTCTCGGAATCTCGAGTCTTAGTGTGTAAAAGTCGTTCGTTAAACCTTTTCCTCTGAAAGCTTCTACAATTCCTGACTCAGAAAAATAATAAAATTTTCTAGAAATTCCCTGATTTTTTAAGAGATCTGTAATTTTTCTTTGCATTTCTTCTGTTTTATATTTCTCACTTGCAAATTCATCTGGTGAGTCATAACTATATCCCCAAGAAAAAGCAACAAGTTTTTGATTAGCTTCTCCAACGAAGATCACTGAGTTCTTTTTCTCCATCTCTTTTAAGATATACTTTATTGTCTCATCAGCCTCATAAGCAGGAAGAAGTGGAGAAGCGCAGTCAGGACATGGTTTACTCACTTCGGTTTCTCTCCCATAGAATTTCCCACTTAAAAGACATCTTGTATATTCGTTCCATGGAGGTCCGGAAAAAACCTCAGCATAGAGCACTGCAAGATTTTTTAAGAGTTTTGGATCTCTTTTAAGATCAACTCTTTTTATCTCTATTCCTTTAGCATTAAGTATCTCTACCATATTTTATCCTTCTTCTAAATAAAAAACCTCCCGTCCTTTATGTACCATTTTTAGGTGATAAATAAGGAACGAGAGGCAATAAAAAAGGACCTCCCGCGGTCCCATCCTTTATTCCTTCAAATATTTCTCTTGAAGGCTCTTAGGCCGACTCCGCGATTGCGACATCGACTGCTTGAATTTTACGGTTCAACTTCCGTAGAGCATTTTGGCTCTCAGCTTCTGGATCGTGACTCCAGTCCTGCCTCGCCGGCAAGGCGGGCAAACGCTTTATGTTAAATTGTAAATACATTTTATCACAGAAAATTTTCTTTTGCAAGTTTTATATCTCAATAAGGTGTTTTGGGGAATGGGTGAGGAGCTTATCTTTTTCTTCCGAGTGTTTCGGAAAGTTTGTGCGGAGTTCCGGTAAAGTTTGCAATAAAAGTATTTCTCAGCATACGTGGATTGAGATTTTCGACTCCAATTTCAGTGGCATATGCATTTAATATAAAATTTAGTCCCTGACGGGCTAGCCGTCCGCGTTCATGCTGGCCACGAAATCCTCTAAATAAAGGATCTTCGGGTTTTAATCCTGAGTCTTTAATGTATTCGGCGATTTTACTTCCCGCTTTTTTATTTACCTCTAATATTCTTGGTTGAGTTTTACGTATGCCACCTTTAAATATAATTGCAGTATTTCCATCTCCGATTTTTAAAATATCTCCTGCATTTAAATTAACAATTTCTGTTATGGTCGCACCGGTTACCAGGGAAATCAAAATTAAAGAAGCATCCCGCAAATTTTTTGCTTTTGAAATTAATGAATCCATTTCTTCGGCGGACAAAATTCTTGGTTGTTTTTTCTCTACCGATTCACATTTGGGAAGACTTATCGTAAAATCTGGTTGAATTATTCCTTCAGTCTGAGCCCAGTTCAAAAATGTTGATAAACTTGCGCGTTTCCTATTAGATGTCGATTGGGAACATCTTTGAGCTCGTAATGTTTCAAGCCAATCGATACTCTCTTGCGGACTTAGTGCAGTAATCGATAAAACGCCTTGCGTTTGACAATATCTCTTAAACTGCGCAAGATCTGTTGTATAGGCAAGACGAGTATTTTTTGAGAGAGCCAAGAAGGAGTCGGATTGTTTATAACGATCAATTGCCTGTTCTAATCCGTTTTGATGCGAAATTTCTTCTGGTCGTGGTATTTCCGGTGTCATTTTGGCTGATTTTATCTAATAAAGATTGAAATGTCAAGCTATTCTAGAAACTCTATATCTCAATTAAGTGTTTTGGGGAATGGGTGAGAAGACAAGCGCCCTTTTTTTCTAAAACTACTAAATCTTCAATTCTGACTCCGCCGTAACCCGATATATAAATTCCCGGCTCTATAGAAAAAACCATGCCTTCTTTTAAAATGTCTTTACTTTTCGATGAAAGTCTTGGCGGTTCGTGGACTTCAATTCCAATTCCATGGCCGAGAGAATGGGGAATAGATGGGAAGCCTTGGTTAATTATATGCTTTCTAGCAATGTCGTCTATATACGAAGCTTTGATTTGTTTTTCAGCAATTGTTAAATTGTTCAATTGCTCGATTGTTAATTTTTGGGCATCGAGGATAGTGTTATAAATTTTCTTAAATTTATCATCTGCTTTGCCGAAAAAGACAGTACGCGTCATATCACTGCAGTAATTTTCAACCTTTATTCCAAAATCAAGCAGTACGGGACTATTAATCTTTAGTCTTTGGCCACTGGTCTTATGGTGGGGAATGGATGAGTTTTTCGAAAATGCAACTATTGGCGGGAAAGAAATATCTGCTCCAGCCCTCTTTATAAAAAATTCAATTTCTAAAGCAATTTGTTTTTCGGTGACTCCAAGCTTGATTTTATTCAAAATAAAATCAAAAGTCTCGTCGCCCAATTTACACGCTTTTTCAATCGATTTAACCTCAGAAGAGTTTTTTATAACTCTAAGATTTTGAAGATCGGAAAGATTTGCAGTTCTAAAATATTTCCTGAGTTTTCTATATTCCAAAACACTTAAATCATTTTCCTCAATACCTATTTTTTTTATTTTTCTGGATAAGTTTTCAAAAACCTTATCAATAGTGTTTTCCAAAGAAGTTTCAATCAGTTTAAAACCGGGAATATCTGCTACTGCCTCACTATATCTTCCATCGGTTATTAAATAATTTTCTGTATTTGTGATTACCAAGAACGCTTCTCTTTCAAAATACGAAAATCCGAAGTAACCTATTAAATAGACAATATTTGAAACCGATGTGATTAATACCGCATCCAGACCCTCTTTTAGAAGATGTTTAAGTTTTAATGTTTTGTTATTCATTAGTAACACTTGGCTTTTTTGGGGTTGGTGTTGGGGTTGGTGCCGGAGTGGAAGTTGGGGTTTGAATTTTTATTTTTGGATTCTTTGAGATATTTGGAAAAAGGATTATTTTGGAAGCATTAATCGTACCTGAGTCGGTCTTGGAGGGAAAACCTATAATAATAATAGTTTCTTCTTCTGTAATCTTTGAGAACCCTGATTTTATAAGTTGCGATTTTTCCGAATCAAAAGAAAATGTCTTAGTTGAAGTTTCTACCTCGATATTTATTTGCTTATCGTTTTCGGTTGCCACTACAAGATTAAAGTTTTTGCTATCAATTGAAGAAACCGCCCCATGGATATAGTCAGGGATTTGGAGAACTTCTACAAATCTTGCCAGAATTCTTCGTGATTCCCTATTGTATAAACCTAAAACTCCAATTTTTTGCCCTTTTTGTATGTCGGATATTCCAAAAGATTTTGAATCGGATATAAATTTTGTAAACTCATCGATATCTACAAATCGTGTATTTCCTCCCACATCGTTTATTGTAATTTGAGTATTGGATACATCTGTTACATTTCCAATAATACCTCTTTTTTCAACCAGCTTAAGCTGGGCAACTCGAGAGGCAATTTTGTTTGTTAGTGCATTTATCTGCTGTTGGGTAAGGCTTTCGGTTGGCGTGGGAGATGCGGCATAAGAAACATCAAAATAAGATATAAGAGCAAAAAGTATTAATAATATATATAGTATATTTTTTTTCATTTTAATCCGCCTTCGCGAAATCATTCGCACATTTATTTCTAATCATTGTTTCTAAATTCTGCTTCGGCGGATTTCGGCTCCGACGAAGCGTCTCAAAAATTCCATGGTTATTCCATGGAGCCTCAAAACTCCTCGGTTGAGAAAGTAACTGTTCTTGTAACTTTTATTTCTTCCCCATTTGGGGAGATGGCAGTTATTTCTATGATGTTTTCCCCGCTATCTATATTTATAGTCGTTGAAAAATCTCCTGTTCCCGCTGGCTTCACAACGTCCTCATCAACAGGGGATAATATAACAATAGTCGCGTCCTTTGTGGTTGTTCCCGAAATCGTAACTACTTTTTTACCGACAACTTTTTCATCCTCTGGCTCTTTAATTGTTAAATAAATAGACGGCTTAGACGTTGGAGCGGGAGAAACTATTTTAATTGTTTTAATTTTTGATTGAGGAATTGTTTTTGTTGATTGATAAAGATAAAAAGCAACTCCTGTTACCAAAATTCCGACTGTAACAGCTATAAAAGAAAGAACGACCTTTTCCTTACTCATTTTAGATAAAAAGAATGATAAGATAAAAAGACCCTCTTGTCAAGAAAATTGTTTTTGTGATAGGATGATGTTTGTGGATGTTTCGGCTCTTTCCAAAGATTCAATTAAAATAAAAGGCAAGAACTCAAGTTTTGTAATTGATCCAACGGCGCAAATTCAAAAAGTCTCAGCAGATGCAATCGTCTTCTTAAAAGATACAGAGGAAGGGCCGGCGGCAGAAAGAGTAACAGATTATAGAGTTATAATTAAGGGGGGAGGAGAATATGAAGTCGCCGGTACAAGAATTTTGGGAACAAAATCCGATGGTAATTTTTTATACTCGTTTAACATAGACAACATGAGTGTTTTTGTTGCTCGAACTTCCGGACTTTCTAAAAATCAGGAAACCGGAGATTATAATATTTTAATTTTAAACGTAGACTGTGATTTTAAGGACACAATGGTAACGGGATTTTCTCCCAATACAGTTATATTATTTGGAGAAAAAGCCCAAGAAGCTTTAAAAATGTTAGGAGAAAGAGCCAGTAAATCGCAAAAGTTTTCCATATCGGCAGATAAACTGCCTTTGGAGATGCAGATAGTAATATTGAGCTAAAATTCTAAGCACTAATTTCTAAATTCTAAATAATATCAAAATCATAATAATCAAAATCCAAAACGTTTTGAAAATTTGATATTTGAAAATTAAGATTTATTTAGGATTTAGAGTTTCGAATTTAGGATTTAATTAAATTATGGCAGGAATTAAAGTTCCCCCACATAATGAGGAGGCAGAACAAAGCGTTTTAGGAGCAATTCTTATAGATAAGGATGCTATAAGTATTGTCTCAGAAGTCGTAAAGCCTTCGGATTTTTATAACGATATTAATGGGATTATTTATAATTCTATGCTTTCTTTGTACGAGGCAAGAAAGCCAATCGATATCCTAACTCTTACCACACAGCTTAAAAAAAATAAGATTTCCGATAAAATTGATCCCTCTTATTTAACTTCACTTCTTGAGACTGTTCCGACTGCGGCAAATGTAGAACACTATGCCCAAATTATAAAAGAAAATTCGACAAAAAGATCAATGATTGCAGCGGGCGGACAAATAACCGAAATGGGCTTTATGGAAGATAAGGAGGCTACGGAGCTTTTGGATAAAGCAGAGTCTTTTATTTTTTCTATTTCTCAAGGGCATTCCTTGCGAGGATTCTTACCCTTAAAGGAAATGCTTGCGGAAAGTTTTGACAGAATCGATGAGCTTCACAAAAAAGGGGCGGGATTAAGAGGAGTTAAAACAGGTTTTGTAGATTTGGACACCACTCTTTCGGGAATGCAAGCATCCAATTTACTTATTTTGGCTGCCCGTCCCGGACAAGGAAAAACCGCAATGGTTGCTAATATCTCTCGGCATGTTGCGGTTTCGGAAAAAATTCCTGTCGGAATTTTTTCTTTGGAAATGAGCCAGGAAGAGATGGTAGACAGGCTTTTAGTCGGGCAGGCAGATGTTGATGCATGGAGACTTAAAACAGGAAAGCTATCGGAATCTGATTTTGCAAAACTTTCGGAGGCGATGGGACTATTGGCAGATGCGCCGATCTTCATAGACGATACTCCCGGACTTTCAATCGCCGAAATAAGAACAAGAGCCCGAAGACTTCAGCTCGAACACAATATAGGACTTTTAATTGTAGACTATCTTCAGTTAGTCGATCCCGGAAGGCATTATGATAATAGAGTTCAGGAGGTTTCTATGGTTTCTCAGTCTTTAAAAAATCTGGCCAGAGAATTAAAAATTCCGCTAGTTGCAGTTTCCCAATTGTCACGTGCAGTTGAACATAGAGGAGAAAAAAAACCTCAGCTTGCGGATCTAAGGGAGTCTGGTGCAATCGAGCAAGACGCAGATGTAGTAATGTTTTTGTATAGAATCGAGGAAAGCGTTGGCAATGTAATTCCAACAAAACTTTTAATTGCAAAACATAGAAACGGCCCTACGGGAGAAATAGATTTACTTTTTAGAGGAGATAGAATAAGATTTTATAATGTGGAGAAAAAGAGAGAAGAGTAGCTTGCTGAGGTCGGGACTAAAATTTTCTAGTTCCGCAGCTCGCATTATCTTAAAAATAGAGGTGCTCGAAATGCGAACAGCGAAAATTTTGCCCCTCCCCGCAAGTTTTATATAATAAATAAAAATTGATAAAAATGGTCAATGGTAAATTGCCAAATGTTAAATGTTAGAATGGGGGTGATTAATTTATGGATCCAATGAGCCCAGGAATGCCGGGAGGAGGAATGCCTCCGCCGCCAACACCAGGAGGACCACCGCCAATGGGAGGACCTGTCTCGCCGGCAGGCGGGCCGGGGGATGATCCCCACGATAAAATAATAGAAGCATTAAGAAGGATTGAAGATAAACTTGTACAAATTGCGGCAAAACTAGGAGCCTAAAAATCCGTTTTGTCGTATCTCTACCGATCCCATATCGGTAGGTGGTTTCGTATCGTTAGGTGGTTTTTAATGGAAAGGATTATATTTTTGCGCAAGTAAATTTTCAATCGGAAGAAAAAGAGGACGGGGAAGGTTTTCCCATTTTATCCATTTCCAGCCTTCGCATTTTTCAGGCTCCATATTTCTAACTTTGCCGCCATCGTAATCGGAAGTGAAAAACAGGGTTACGTATTGAGTTTTTTCTTTTGGGCGAATGTCGTTTGTTAAAGTCTGGAATTTGATGTTCTTGATTTTTATTCCGGTTTCTTCCATTACTTCTCGCCTAACACAATCCTCAAAACTTTCCCGAAATTCCAAATGTCCTCCGGGGAATGCCCATTTTCCATGACCTAAGATATTTTTTCTTTTTCCAATCAAAACTTTATTGCCTTTCTTAACAATCACCGAAACCCCAACCAACGGCCGATTATTTTTATTCACAATTGCATTTTAGCACAAGCGAAGCACTCAGAAGTTTTTTATTGCGTGTAAATAGAGTTTTAAAAGTAATTAGATTGTATATCCAATTAAGATTATGCTAATATTCGAGCCATGGAGCTTGAGCAGAGAAGAATAGACCCTGAATTTAGAGAGAGAATTGGATTTTCACTAAAAGAACTTTTGTCACCGGAGATTAGAAGAGAAAAAGGTGCCGTACGTCCTCGGGTTTCAGAAAGAGTGCTTTGGTTATCTGATGCGATGGAAACAGAAGTCTTCTGGCTAGGACTAAACAAGAGTCTTGCTGAAGACGATCAGAAAAGACAAAGTGTCGGAGGTGTATTTACTCGCGAATCCGGCCAAGCCTATATAGGTCCATACACATGGGGACAGGCTTTTTCTTCTCTTGATAATTTTCTAAAACAGTTCGACATGAGAGCGACAGAATTTTTGTTTAGAGATTTCCAGCCCGAAAATGCCAGTAGAGATTTAGCAAGATTCATTAGTGCTACACGGGATCTTGCTGTAGATAAATATCCACGGTTTAGAAGAATTTATTGGGAGGGCTACGAGGAAGTTCTTGAGTCTTCATCTTTCTGGAGAGCTTTATCGGTAGAACTCGAAAGCCTTGATCAGCCAGTAGCACCCAATGCATTTTTTGGATGGCCGCAGAAAACTAAAAAAGGAAGAAGAGAACGAAAGGATATAACTTCTACACTCAGAAGCGTTTTTAAGAAACAATTTGGGCTTGCCCGCGGACAACTTGGAAAGAGGGCAAAACTTCTTGAGTACCATAATTTTGCCCAAATCGTTAGAGATCGCTTCAATCAAGATCCTAGAACATTCCTCTTAGATTATGAGCCGAAGTCAGAGGTACTTTTACTCCAGGAAATAGTCGACCACGCTAAGCAACAAATTAGGCTTAAAATTCTACCTACTCAGGAAGTCCCAGAATCTCTTTCAAAAATGGATCGAAAAGAATTTACGGAAGTAATAAATAGCGAGGAGTTTTGGCTAAGTCTAATTACTGATATTGAAAATCACGCAAATTCCCAAACACAGGCTTATTCACTCTCTAATTTTTTGAGACATTACAATAACCAAGAAAACAATATTAATTACGGAAGACCAGGAACTTATACAAGATTTACCACTGCTTACTTACAGTCAGCATCAACAACAAGATGGAGAAGGCGATTGATTAAACCGAGTCAAGAATTAGTCCAACGCTTGATGTGGGAATTTGAACCCAACGAAAAACTTAAACCATTGGTTATTAGAGCAAAAGATCTATGTGTCGAGATGTTTCCAGAGGATTGTTTGTATGTAGCTTTACAAACTCCACAATTTTGGGAAGCATTCACAAGCGATTTACAAGAAGCAGTTGGCGTTCATACTCTCCCCTCATTCCTTCGATACTTCAGTAGAGAAAATGCTAACTGCGATCGTCGCAGACATAAAAAAGGTACTGCCAGATACCAACGACTTTTGCACAGAGCCTATCATGAACAAGAAGAATTTATGAAACTAACATCGCAATTAGGAATCTACGTTCCAGATTATAAAGATGCATTGATTGAATTATTCTGGAAATTTGCACCAGATGAAGTAAAACAAATCATGGAGCAAAAACTTTCCAAAGACTATAACCCTGAAATTAGAAGCAGTAAGTCAAAGCACGCTCAATTATTGGATGAAGCGAAAGATTACATCAGGGCTCTTACTGCATCAGAGGATAAAAAAGGCAGTTTGAAATTCAGAAGCAAGAAACAGGCAAAAGAATTCAGGGACAAGTTATGGTCTGCATCACGAAGTTTAAAAACCAACATTATGTCCAGATTAAAGGGAGCTACGCTTAATGTTGAAATTGGTAATAGATTCACTTTCTCAAAAAAAGACAGACCAGAATTTGAGACGCAAGTTAAAAAATTGAGACGAAAAGGTTTAAGCAATGAAGCAATTGCTCAGCGGTTGGGAGTCAAAGATCATCAAGTGGAATATGCGGCAGGAAAACTTGCAAGAAAAGGAGTTATCTTCAGCAGAAGATAGTGGGCAAGGAGGGAGTCGAACCCACACAGCCTTGCGACTAGTAGTTTTTGAGACTACCGCGTATACCATTCCGCCACTTGCCCTAAATAGCCTAAATATTATATACTTTCATCTATGATACATTCAACTGCGCTGCGTATCATGGTGAGGGGACTCGAACCATGACACTTCAAGAAATTTACGATTTAGCTGTTGAAATGGGGATCAAATCTGACCCGCGGGGAAAAGATGGAGTAGAGCGTTTTCTTGCCCGTACCAAGAAAGAGTACGAGGAAATGCCCCAAAAGAAAAAGCAGTATTTTGACAAGGAATCTTTTAAGAATCCCTATTCTGATTCTCGAATTCTTTTTGGAGACCCAAAAATAAAAGTTAGAAAACTTATGGCAGGGATCGATGGGGGAGTTGCTGATCTTCTTTTGTTGGACCGTCTGAACCATCCTTCGACAGGCTCAGGACTAGGACTAGATCTTCTTATATCGCATCACCCAACAGGACACGCACTTGCCAGTCTCCATGAGGTAATGGATATTCAGATAGATATATTTGAAGAGGCGGGAATTCCCCCGAATGTGGCACACGCGCTTTTTGAAGAAAGAAAAGGAACTGTTAAAAGAAGAATCGATCCAAGAAATCACGGACGGGATATTGATGCAGCACGGCTTTTAAATATTCCGTTTCTTTCTCTTCATACCATTTGGGACAATCTGGGAGATCGGTTTATGAAAAATTATCTGGGAAAGAAAAAGTTTGATACTCTCGGAGACATAATGGATGAAATAAATAAAATTCCGGAATTTATAGAAGCAATTAAAGGAAAATCTGGTCCAAGTATTGTTTCGGGTTCTGAAAAAAGTAGAACAGGAAAAGTAGTTATTGGTTTTACGGGGGGGACAAATCCGTCTAAAGAACTTTACATAGAAATGGCAAAAGCAGGAGTCGGAACAATTATTGAGATGCATGTTCCGGAAGAGTCAATACTTGAACTTAGAAAACTGCACATAAATATTATTGATTGTGGCCACATGGCAGCAGACTCTATTGGTGCAAATATATTTTTGGATCAGCTTGAGAAGCGGGGAGTTAAAGTTATTCCCTGCTCGGGACTTATTAGAGTAAGAAGAAAAGTCAAAAGTTAGAATTCAAAAGTCAGAAGTTAAAGTAAAAAATCAAAAGTTTTAAATTTTGAATTACAATTTTGCCTTTTGACCTTTGCCTTTTGACTTTTTTATTTTTATGATTTCCGTAACAGATTTGCGAGCCGGTGTTGTTTTTGAAGACCAAGGACGAATTCTTCAAGTTCTTTCCTACGAACACATAAAAATGGGGAGGGGAAGTGCAAACATAAAAGTAAAGGTTAAGGATGTCAAGTCTGGCGCTACCATCAATAAAAGTTTCATAAGCGGTGCAAGAGTTAATGACATAAGATTAGATAAAAAAAATCTCCAATTTTTATATAAAGACGGAGAAACTGCTTATTTTATGGACTCTGTTAATTTTGAACAAGTTGGTATTTATTTATATAAACTTTCGGGACACGAATTTTTAAAAGAGGGAGAAAATTTTTCTTTAAACTTCTATCAAAACGAACCACTATCTTTAAACCTTGCCCCAAAGATGAAACTTAAAGTTTTAGAAACCGGCCCGTCTGCTAAGGGAAACAGTGCAACAAATGTTTTCAAAGATGCGATACTTGAAAATGGAATCAAAACAAAAGTTCCCCTTTTTATAAAAACAGGGGATACAATAAGTATAGATACCCGAACAGGCGCATACAGCGAAAAAGCATAATTATGGAATTTGTAAAAAAAACCATTTCCCGAAATGACATGCTTGCGGTTCTTCGGATCCGCCCCTTCTCATTTATGATGATTTCCGAATTCTTCTCTCAGTTCGCTTTTAACATGCAGCATTTTGTCTTAATTTTTATAGTGTTTGAGCTGACTTCCTCAAACGCTGCAGTCTCCGGAATAATTCTTTCATTTATGATTCCGGCTCTTTTATTCAGTCTTATAACCGGAGTTTTTGTAGACAGGTGGAATAAAAAAAATATTTTATTTTTAACAAATATTTTGAGGGGCGTTTTTTTAATACCTTTTTTTTTGCCTAATCTTCATGTTGGGTTTATTTATGTATTCACTTTTTTAATAGCTGTTGCAACTCAGTTTTTTCTTCCTGCTGAATCTGCAATTATTCCGTCTCTTGTTCCAAAAAAGCTTCTTTTTCCGGCAAATGCGGTTTTTTCCTTAGGAATATACTCAACCACTCTTTTAGGTTACATTTTCTCAGGACCAATTCTTCTTCTTTTGGGCAAAACTTATACTTTTGTTTTTTTAGCAAGCCTTTTTTTCGTAAGCGCTTTTTTTATAACTTTAATTTCAATTACTAAAAAAAATAAAAGAAAAAATATCGAGATTGAAGCTGTTCCCTCTCTTGCCTATGAGGCAAGAGAAATCTTTTCTTTTATAAGAAAAACTAGAAAAGTCATGTATGCGCTAACCATGCTGACTGTCGCTCAGGCTGTAATTTTTATGCTTGCCGTTTTATCACCAGGTTATGCAACCGATATTTTAAAAGTTCAGCTTGAAAGCTTATCTTGGATCATTATTACACCGGCTGCAATCGGAATGGGGGCAGGAGCGGTAATTTTAGGAAGTATTGCAAAACATTTCAACAGAAAGTGGTTGAGTAGCTTAGGTTTTTTACTGGCTGGCACATCTTTTATTATATTCCCGCTTCTTAACAAAGTAACTTCGTATGGTTTTGTGGAGTTCTTGAATAAAATTTTACCTTCTCCCTTAAACATTACCAGTCTGCATATTGTCGTAGTTATGGCAGCAGTTTTGGGCTTTGCGGTTTCTCTAGTTTTTATTCCATCAAACACAACCATTCAAATGGAAACAGCTGAGTCAATGAGAGGAAGAATCTATGGCCTCTTAAATGCCTTAATTGGAGCAGTATCGTTTTTACCGGTCGTCTTAGCAGGTGGCTTTGCCGATCTATTTGGAGTTGCGACCGTCATAACCGGTTTTGGCATTATCACGTTTTTAATCGGGATCTTTTTTCTGGCTTTTGAGTAATATGAATTTTTTTATTATTTTTTTACTTCTCGGGCTATTTATTAGTTTGTTTTCTGCCTATTATCTTTCCCGCGATGATCTTATCCTTTTGCGAAAAGATGTAACGACTGAAAAAATCTTTAATCTTGCATTCGTCGTTTTTTTTGGCGGACTATTTTTTGCCCGGCTTTTTTATGGAATATTCTATTCAGCAAAAATATTCTCAAACCCTCTAATTTTTTTCCTTTTTCCTTACTTTCCCGGCCTCTTGTTAACCGGAGGAATTACTGGAGGGATGCTGTTGTTGTTTCTTATCTGCCGATCTAAAAATCTTCCGACTGGAAGAATATTTGATATTTTTTCTATTTCTATTTTAAGCTGTCTTTCCTTAGGATACTTGGGATTCTTCTTGCTTTCGGGCCAAAATCTGTTATCGGCAAAGCCTATTTTTTTAATTGTTGTTTACATAGTTTTATTCTACGTTTTTATAAAGTACGTTCATCAACTTCTTTTAAAAGGAATTTTAAAGGACGGCAGCGGGGGATTGCTTTTTCTAATCTCATTTTCCACAGTGTCGCTTATTGTTAATATCATTGATAAATTTAAAAATAATCCGTTTTTGGGAAAACCGGAAAATTCGATTCTTTTTGCAATTTTAATCATATCCGCAGTCGCTTTCATAAAACGGGAAAAGCTTATAAAATTCCTCCGAAGACGCTCGAGATAATATGGATATCAAAATAATATACGAAGACGATGATCTTCTCGTAATAAATAAGCCTTCGGGTGTAGTGGTAAATAAATCAGAGAGCGCAAAGGAAGAAACAATACAGAATTGGGCAGAGAAGAAGTTGGGGATATTTTCGGAGGTTGTTCATGTTGCTCAAGACGCTCGCTCAGATTTTTCAAAGAACCAAAGTTCACGCCGCTCGCTAAGTGAAAGCCTTTCCAGAAATAAAAAACTTAAAAGTAACAAAATCCAAACGGCTTTCAGTTCTTTCGCAAATGGGCAAGCCTCCGAAAATTTAGATTTAGAATTTATAAATAGGGGAGGGATAGTTCATAGACTTGATAAGGAAACTTCCGGGATTTTGCTTATTGCAAAAAATCCGAGGTCTTTTTTAAATCTTCAAAATCAATTTGCCGAGAGAAAGGTTGAGAAGGTGTATCTTGCCTTGGTTCATGGGGAAGTTAAGCCAGAAAGTGGAGAAATAAATGTGCCAGTTGGAAGACTAAGCTTTAACAGAAAGAGATTCGGAGTTGTTGCAGGAGGAAGAGACTCTGTAACAAATTACAGAGTAATTTCCAATTTCAAATTTCCAATTTCCAATGAAACTCTTACTCTTTTGAAACTCAGTCCAAAGACAGGTAGAACACATCAGATAAGAGTCCATCTTAAATATTTTGGCCATCCGGTTTTTTCGGACCCTCTCTATGGCGGGCGAAAAACAGCAAGAAAAGATCGCAAAGTTCTCCCACGCCTTTTCCTCCACGCATCCGAAATTTTCTTCCTGCACCCAAAAACCGGTAAAGAAGTTTCGTTCGAAAGCAAACTTCCCCAAAAGCTTGAAGAATTTCTAAAAACTCTAAGCTCGATTGATGGATCAATTCAGCTTAACAAAGGCAGGAAGATTTTGTAAACTTTTCGACCAGGCAATCAATTTAAAAGATCAAATCAATGATTTCGGATTATTAAAATATGGCAAAAGCAGAAAATCAAGAAGATAAACTTTGGCAAGGGATTGACAAAATTATGCGTCACCAAGCTTACATTGAGGCAAGAGGACGTGATGATTTTATGGCTCCAAACGATCCCGTATCAGAAGAAACGCGCCTGCTTTTTATGAATGTTTTAAATGAAACTTTAGAACATGAAGATAATGAAATAAGAGAAGCTGCAGTTATTGTTAAAAAAGATATTGAAAGTGGAGAGTTAAAACTTTATCAGGCCCCAGAAATCATTTATCGCGAAAATGGTTATAGAATATATGTTCAATTAGGGATGGGTATTTATTTGTGGGATGAAGACGGAGGTAAAAGAATTCCAAAAGAACAACTAATTGAAGCTATAAGAGCAGCTTCAATCTTTTTTGATCGACAACAGTAGACGACTGCTTGGGGTTGATTAGATTTTCGATTACTGATACTATTTTAAACAAGGTTGGTGATTTAGATGGGTAGTTTTGGCGGATTTTATAAAGGAGAAAAAAAGAAAAAAAAGAAGACTTCGGAAAAAAGCTTCGTGGGATCTGATTTTGGTGCCCCCATATTTACGCTTCCTCAAATTGTTTCTAAAAAGAAAAAGCAAGAATAGTTATATGGCAAGAAAAAAGAAAAATCAGGGCAAAAATACCAAGATTGGAATTTATTTCCTCGTTTTCATTTTAGGAATAATTTTTATTTCGTTACTTTTCAAAGGATTTCTGATTGTAAAAAACAGCAAATTTCAAGACGACAGCCGTTTCAATTTTTTAATATCAAATAATACGGAAAGAAGAATAATTTCTTTTTTACCCCAAAACCATTCAGTCTCCGTTTTAAAAGTTGAAGGTAATGTAGAAAATATTCATAAATTTCTAGAAGTCCCGTTGGACGGGGAGATAAAATCTGCCTTGCTTGATTTAGGAAAACCAGTTCCTCTTCTAATTTCAAATATTTTCTACGGTTTTAAAAATATTAAAACAGATCTTACCGTTCTTGATCTTTTTAGAATTTTTTTATTTACTAAAACTACAAGTCCCGGTAATTTTACCCTGCGTACTGTTTCTACAGATTCAGATGAGGCAACTCTGGATAAAATTTCTTTAATATTATTTTCCGATCCAAAAATTGCAGATGAAAATTTAAGCGTAGAAATTATAAACGCAACAGCGGAGTATGGGGTAGGGAATAGGCTGGCTCGGCTTATTACAAATATTTCGGGAAATGTCGTTTTGGTCTCAACATCCCAGAACATTCAGGAAAAATCTGTTATTTTACATAAAGGTAAAAAGAGTTATACTTTAAAAAGGTTAAGTAAGATTCTGGGTTTTGAGGTTATGGAAAATAAATCTCAAAGTTTGGCGGATATTACTGTGCAAATAGGAAAAGATTACAAAAATCTTTCAATTTTTTAAAAATGTTTTTTATAGCTGTAATCATTATAGCTTTAATTTCTATAGGTTTGTCTTTTCTATCTCTTAAAAATTTAAGGGACAAATCAGAAATCGAAAAAATTTCTAAGAGTCTGAAGAAAGGGAAAGTAATCTATAAAAGCGATCATTCTTCGTTTTCTTCGGAAGATTCTTCTTCGTAATCTTTTTCATCGCTTACTATTGATTTTCTTAGTTTTTTATCTGGATCAAGAATTCTTTCCGAAATAGAGATAAAGGAAGGCTGATCCCTGAACCTCGAAGCTCTTTTTATTTCTTTTATAAAGATAATAATATGATGATCATACGCCAATTTAACATATGCTTCATACTGATTTCCGGCCCTGATAAATTTAATAAGCCTTTTTCCAATGTTGTCCGGAAGAACACCGATATATTGATTGCCCTCCGAAAGAACAAATATTTTAAGTCTTTTTACCAAAAGTGTTAAGGACTGTCCTGTTCTAAGAGTATTAATTACAGAGGGTTGAGCAACGTTAACAAGTTCGACAATTTTTGTTTTTCCCTGTTCTTCGATAAACATATTAGTAACGTGCATCTTCGATACCGAAGAAACATCTCCGTTCTCGTTTTTAATTTTTTTTAAATCTCCAATTCTTTTTAAGTTTCTAAGCGCCAAAGGATTTAATGAATCTATTTTAAGAACTTTTTGATAGGTATTTTTTGCATCTTTTACGCGTCCTAAGATGCTGAGTGCAAAGGCAAGGCGATTTAGCGCATCAATATCTTGCGGATTTTCTTTTATGAGTGATTTATTTACCAAAACTGCCTTTTGCCAATCTCCGGTTAGCGCATTTTGGATAGCTTGGTCTTTAAGTGAAGTCATTTAAAATATGAAAAGGATGTCGAAAATTTTACTATTCTTTGTTGCAAATGTCAAGACACAAAGACTATAATTATGCTTATCGTCTACAGTCTATTGTCTACAGCGGCAGTTCGTAGTCTGTAGTCTATTAGCCATTATTATGAGCGGACATTCTAAGTGGTCACAGATAAAAAGACAAAAAGAAAAGACTGATATAAAAAAAGGTTTAACTTTTACAAAACTTGCTAATTCAATAATAATTGCGGTAAGGGAAGGCGAGGGAATAACGGATCCTAATCAAAACTTCAGACTCCGTTTGGCAATTGACTCTGCTAGAGCTTACAATATGCCGAAGGAAAATATAGAAAGAGCAATTCAAAGAGCTGCAAAAAAGGAGGGAGGGGAAATTGAAGAAGTAACTTACGAAGGTTTTGCTCCGGGAGGAGTGTCGGTAATAATTGAGGCGGCAACCGATAATCCTCAAAGAACGACCGCCGAGATAAAAAACCTTTTTAGAAAAGTTGGAGCAAGTTTTGGACAGAAAGGATCTGTTTCGTATCAATTTAGCAAAATGGGCAGAATAGTTATAGAAAAAAACGGAAAAACTCTTGATGAGATTTTTCTTATTGCAGTTGAGAATGGAGCAGAGGAGATAGCCGAAGAAGATGATAATGTTGTTGTTTATACAAAAATATCCGATTTGTCAAAAGTAAGAGAAAAGCTTGTGGAAAACGGATTTAAGATAGCCAGCGCAGGACTTACCAGAAAACCTACGATAACAACAGAAGTCTCGGATCCACTACAACTTAAGAAAATAAAGAATTTCTTGGAAACAATTAATAGCTTAGAGGATGTACAAAATGTTTACTCTAATCTTGCGTATTTATGATAATTAACAGGAGATCCCGATTTGCAAAGAAGGGTAGAGGAGTGATCAAAATTCTAAGCTCCCTTACCAAAAGAGAGAAACTCATATTTTCAGTTATAGTTCTGTCCCTTGGTCTTTTTATCGCCGAGCATTTACTTGGAAAATCGGGAATTTTTACTGTTTTTACAATAGCCATTTTAACAGATTTACTGCTTTTCTTCTCTCTCTATTCCGATTTAAAAGAAAACACATTTTTGCAGATTTTTATTCTGCCGTTCTTTTTTAGCCTCTCTTTTGGACTATTTTATTTTTTAGTTCCCGGAAGATACTTAACAAGAATATTTACGACGTCTCTATATGCAATCGGCCTTTACTCACTTTTCCTTTCTGAAAACATTTTTACTGTATCATCCATTAGAACAATAGCACTACTTGCATCTGCCCGAACAGTTTCTTCTGTTATTACTCTTATTTCTTATTTTTTTCTTTCAAATGTACTTTTCTCACTTCATATTCAGTTTATTCCTTTTTTGATACTGCTTTTTCTTTTCTCTTTTCCTCTTGTTGTGTATTCGATTTGGACATATACACTTGAAAAAAATTTATTCCAGAATATTTACTGGTCACTGGTTTTGGCCTTTGTACTTATAGAAGTGGGGAGTATGCTTTGGTTTTGGCCAAGTACGCCTACAGTCCTTGCCATTTTCTTAACCGGTGTTTTTTATACGACAGTCGGTATTTCCCAAGTTTGGTTTGAGAAAAGGCTGTTTAAGAGTGTCATGTGGGAATATATTTGGGTTTCGAGTATTGTACTTATAGCATTATTATTATTTACCTCATGGGCTGGATAAATCCAGCACCACTTTTACAAGATAAGGGTTGGGTATGATTAAAAAAGTTGTTAATCAGCCAACGCCTATATAAAGATTTTAAAAAAGTAAAAAGCAGTGATGGATAAAAATTCTCGTTAAATAGAAGAAAGGGGAGAGTAGAGAGGTTGTCTTTCTTAGTTATTGCAGCCGAAGCTAGATGATATAGTTTGATATAGAAGCTTGAAAAATTATAGGATATTTTTTATTATGTGATGTGGATAACTTTTTAATTTTCACGGTTATATAAGCTACTTTTCACAGCCGCCACGCATCGCCTTCATTCTCCCAATGAGAGCGATGATTGAAATAAAAAATATAAAACAAAAATAATACGAACGCTTGTTAGATTCCTGCCTTCTCCCTTCTTGGTAAATCAATTAAATAAATGTTTCCGATTTAATAATATCCGAGGCTAAAAATCTATGTTTGGACTGATAAATCAGTCTAAATTAAACTCAGCTTAGGACATCGGGGAGTATAAGCTGGAATAAGTGACATCATGCAATAAATTAATAAGATATGCTATGAGGAGCACGCAGTCTTTAATAATGAGCGTATATTCTTTGTCTTTTGTTCCCTAAAAACTTGGGGTCTTAAAAAATGTTTAATAAGCACTTGGGAAGCGAGTACTAATTACGTCGTACAATAATACTTTTACGACGTCTCTCAGGTACACGCTCTGGGGGAAGTGGCATCAATTGCATGTTTTTTCGTTGAAGTTTATTTGATTTTTTTATCTATGCTCTGTTCTTTTTATATTTATTCTCCGTCCAAAACCCCGGCCAAAAATCCTTCCTCTCCCCTACTATAGGATTCATCTAAAATATTTTTCTTGATTTTTTCTATCTAAATTGATAAAATTCCTAAACTTATGAACTTAGAAAGATCTTTTGGGCAGCATTCTCCCGATATCCCTGATGCCCATTCGTTTTTGGTTCGCGAACCCATAGGGACTACAATTGAGTCCAAACCATTTGCTGTACCGAGGGAAACAGTTTTATTTTCCAGAACCGATGAAGAAAATGGTACCGAGGCTTTGCATCAAGAAACAGGAACAAATCAAACTGATGGGTCAGTTCGAACTTCTGTAAATGACGATTGGGAGCCGTTTAATTTAGAGCCACATCCATCGAAGAATTTTGTGAATCTCTATGGTGGTTCGTTTTCGCAGCAAATGAAATTAAACAGAAGAAATGCAGAAAGACTTTTAAAAGTAGCAGCAATTGAGGGAAAAGTTATTTTAGCCGATAGACCTATGGATAGATCAAGGTCAATTGCAGGAGTTAATTCTGACGGATCTGTAACGAGAAGAAGAAAATTATTTTGGGGAGAAAAGATTCAAGACGAAGATAAATCACAATCTTTAGTAATACCTATTCCTGAGGGCTGGAGAATTGAAATCCCAGGACAGGAAATTTTGGAAGAACTCTCAAAAAAAGAAAGTAAAAAACCTCTTGATAAAAGATTTGCTTCAAGGTTTAATCAGCAGTTGCGACAAGCCTTGAGTGAAATAATAATAAGAGAAAAATTAACCGAAGAAAAGTACAAAATTATTGAAAGGGCCATCAATACACTTTTGCCTACCGGGGTTTTGACTTTTGTTTCAATTGTTGGTAATACCCCGGCTTGGTATGAATGGCTAATCTATCAACCAATTGGATACAGTATTCTGAACTTACTGGGACGGGTGGAAGTTTTGATAGAACAGGATGCTCAATATCGAAGAAGTCTGCAATCAATTTATGAGTATTTTTTGCCTGAAGTTGAAATTGATAGGGTTTTAAGAGGGCTTGCTTTTGTAAATCTTAAGGGCAGAAATTTGGTCAGGCTTAAAAATGGTTAAGGATAGTGCACAGTCCAGAGTCTAGAAAATGTCTTTATGGAGAGGTTGTCGAAGCATTACTGGAAGTAGTGTCAACAGGCTCTGGTTGAATATAATCGCCGTAGATATATCCTATTTTAAAAGGTTCGTTTTCTCCTTCGCCCGGAGGTTTATATAAAAAGGCATACCAATCCCCCTCTTCTCTGGAATTTGGCGCAGTACCTGTTACACGAATCACGTGACTTATCTCCGCGCCCTGTTGGAAAGTGCCCAAAACATCAGTTAATTTACCGGTTGGAGTGTAAGTCGACGGAAAGTCTCTAACATTAACCGGAGTTCCCTCATCTATCATTTCCTGACGTTCTTCAAGATTTACGCCGGCAGGTATAACTTTTACTTTTTCAAAAATCTGTTCTCCATCAAGAAGTGGCGTTCTTCCGGCAAGTCTTGAAGCAACTTGCTCGTTGTAGTCTCGAATTTCAACATCTTTATTATAAAAACTTACAATATCTTGTCCTGCCTGTTGAAGATCCTCGGCATGTTGGACGATTGCATCGCGTGTGGTATCAGCTATAGACTCAATAGGATGTAAAGTTGTTTCAATTGCCGCTCCACCTCCTACTAATCCTAAAGCCACGCCAACTCTTAATAAAGCACCTTTTACTCCGGATGGTTTTCGATTTACCCATTGTAATGCCCGGTCTTCTTTAGAACGTGGCGGTCTGCCCGCAGAACTCTCTGCCATATTTAGATCTTATCAATAAGAGATGCTATATGTCAACGCCGATTTAACCACGATTAAATCGGGGCAATCAGCGTCAATTGAGAATGTTTAAATCATATGGGGGATTTTTTCCGTTTGAGGATTTGTAGATGTCAACGCCGTCTTCTAAATCTTGTAAGATCTTTATGTACCTATAAAAAATTGCGTTTGTCCAGCCAAAACCCGATTGAATCTCATAATGATTTCTTTGAGGCTTGTCTCCCCTTTCCCCGTCTATTCTTTCAAAAAAAGTTCCATATTTTCTAAAAATTTTTGCATGAGCATTTACCGATTTTTCCATTATTCTTTTTGCATCGTTTAAGAACCCGTACTTTAAAAGTCCTATGACAGTTAAATATTCAATAGGCGGCCAGATACTAGGATAGTCCCATTGCTTTGGTTTTATGACTTCTTTTATAACAGGTCTAAATCGAACTGGAATTTTTGATAAGTCTATTTCGGGTGCGAGGGATTTTTTTGAGGTTATGGTAAGACCAAATTCGGTCTCAAAAAATGTAAGCTTTTTTAACATTTTTTCTGCCTGTCTGGAAGTTGCGATCTCAGCCCACATCGAAGTAAATCCTGCAAGAGAAAGAAAATCACTTTGCCTGTGATACCGGTATCCGTAGTCAAAGAAAAACCCGCTTTTCTCGCTCCACATCAACTTATTAATTGTTTTTTTTCTTCTTTCAGCTTTCTCTAACCAAAATAATTCTGCTTTTTTATTTCCAAAAATATGTTCGGAAAGCTCAAAATCTTTCTCATATTTATAAAGATAGGAGTTAAGATCTATTGGCAGAAATTCATCGCACCTGTTGTAGAAACGGGATGTAAAATCCCAGCCTGATTCAAGCTCGGAAGAATGAGCATAACCTATATCTCTGTCTCCGTATCTGTTTAGGTTATACTTTTCTACCATGTGATTATACTCTAAAGAATTATTCCAAACCCTGTTGTATTCCTTTTTTGCAATACCTATTTTTTCCGAAAGCCATTTGGTGTCATGTCCAAAGGTTGAGGCGGGTTTTATAAAGAAGTTTCTAAGAATTTTAAAAGGAGAAAGCAAACCGTTTTCGTTATTAAAAGTTTTGTATGTATCAAGAATCATTGTTGTTAAAAACGGCGGCTGGGATCTTCCGACAGATGCATGAGAACTAAAATTTGGAATAATTCCGAATTTTTGGAATAAATACTCAAAATTCCCTATCATTTCTTTCATAACCCATTCTCTTTTTGTTCCCATCAGCCCCCTAAACATAAAAAAAGTATCCCAATAAAAAATGTATGCGAACTTTTTGTCGTTTGGGGTTATAAAGTGATATGGAATATTTAAAAAATTTCTGTGAACTTTTTCCCTTACGGGCTTGTGGATTATTTTGTTCCAATAGGAATCAATATAATCGAGGCAGTCTCTAAATTCGTTTTCGTAGTTTCTTGCGTGTTTTACTTCTTGAGTCTTGTAGGATTGAATCGGAATAAGTCCCGGAGAGTTTTGCATGATATATTTAGTATCAGTTCAAATACACAGGATGTCAAGTTTTAGGTTTGACAAAGAGATGCATTTGCACGTCGCATAATCAAAATTCTACAATATTAAATATCGTAGAATTTCAGTTTATTTTACAACATTTGCACGTCGCAAAATAAACGCGTATCATTAAAACATGAAAGAACTGCCCGGGCTGATTGATGAGTTCTTAGAATATCTGGAAATCGAAAAAAATTGTTCAAAGCTCACGATTAGAGATTATAGGCATTATCTTGAAGTATTCAGCAATTGGGCAACCGCTTCCCTACCCAACAAATCCTTAAAAGATCTTACCCTTGCGGATGTTAGAAAATATAGAGTTTTTCTCTCAAACAGAGTCGATAAGAAAGGTTTAACTCTAAAAAGAGTTACCCAGAATTATTATGTTATTGCTCTTCGTTCGTTTCTGCGATTTCTTATTAAAAATGATCACGAAACTTTAGAACCATCAAAAATTGATCTGCCAAAAACAGAAAGCAGATCGCTTAAATTTCTGGATAGAGATCAGATTGACAGGCTTGTTATATCTATAGATACTTCTGAACCGCAGGGCAAAAGAGATAGGGCAATTCTCGAACTTCTTTTTTCAACAGGTCTTAGGGTTTCGGAGCTTGTTTTCCTAAACCGGGATAAGATAAATTTAGAAAGGCGCGAGTTTGGGGTTATAGGAAAAGGAGGAAGAGCTCGGGTTGTTTTTGTTTCCGATAGAGCAGCTACGTGGCTCAAGCAATATTTGGATGCAAGGGAAGACATCTATAATCCGTTATTTATTCGATATTCGGGAAAAGAAATTCCGGAAGGCCGGGGCGAGAGAATGAGACTAACCGCTCGAAGTATTGAAAGAATTGTCAAAAAGTATGTAAGAGCGGCTCGTCTTCCGGTTGATGCAACGGTTCATACGCTTCGCCACTCATTTGCGACAGATTTGTTGACCAACGGCGCCGATATTCGGTCGGTTCAGGAAATGCTGGGGCATAAAAATATCTCAACAACCCAAATATACACCCACGTTACAAATAAGCAATTACGGGATGTCCACGAAGCCTTCCACTCGGGGAATAAGTAATTTTTTTAAAAAATTTATCACTTCCCTTTTATAGGGGGAGGAAAGATATTTTTCTTTTCCTTTTTGATAAATTTGTCAAATTTATCCTTCTTGTCCTTGTCGAAAATAATATTCTTTAAGTCATAAATTTTTTTAATTTCAGTGATATTATAAAACTCACCTTTCTTATCAAATAAGTTCGATATTGCTAAATATTTTATTGGAAGATCCAAAACAGTATATTTTTGTTCGTAGGGTTCGGGTAATTCTATGGGCGGTTCTTCAGGTATTTGGGCAATCATAACACGAGATGGAATTTCTGTTTGTATGTCTTTGACTAATTTAAATTCCCCGTCTATAAACTCGTAGGTTTTTTGCCTTACGAATTGTCCCTGGACGTTGTTAATTTCAATTGTTGCAGTTTCTCCTTGTATTCTTCGTGCGATAAACATTATTTGCCCTTTCTTAACTATTCTAATTTCATCAACAGAATTTGGATTTATTCCTCCGGCAATCAAACATTCTCTTTCTGTAGGAAAAGACATGGAAGCATCTATTGCTTGAATATCTGATTTATTAGCTCCATTTTTTTGCCCAAAAGAAAGCACCGCGCCTTCCTTAGGGACTGATCCGCTAAACAATACTCCGTATCCATTTTTCGATAATGTCCCACTTGCCCACATCCTGCTTTGTTGATAACTAAAACTAGTAGAGACGAATGGTGAAACCCAAGCATATTTTCCTCCACTTGTATGCGCTCTAATTGTGTCCTCCAAATCGCCAACGACAGCTTCATACGGGTTTTCTTGCGGATGTCTTTTTTTAAAATATAGTTTCCCTACAAGTTTATTGTAATAATCCATAGATTCTTCTATTTGTGCGCTACTGACTTTTTGAGAAGATACTGCGGGAAGATATGATTTTTCCAAAGCCCTGTATCCGGTTCCAACTGCCGTAAAAGATGTCATTAAATCAAGGATTGTAGGATCGTTGATATCTTCAATATCTAAAGAGCCGCCTCTGTATATTTTTACGTCAGAGAAAAAGCTGTTTGTTAAATCTGGATTTGCGGTAGTACCGGGTTGCGTTAATTTAATAAATGCCGAAGATATAAGTCCGCCTTGAGTGATTGTCTTATCCCCAATTGTAGTTGTAGGTTGTAAAAACTGTTGAAATTTTCTAAGCTCGTCAATAAAATCGCTAAAAAATTTCTGAAATTCCTGATGATCCTGCATTCCATTGCTTGAAAAAAGCCTGGGAGAACCTTTTATGTGCTTATAAATGTAGTCATAAAAAGCTTTTTCGGGGGAAACTCCTAAAACATATGCAATATCTGTAATTCCTGCTTTTTCTAATACTTTTTGTCTTTCTTGCGCTTCTTTGTACTTCTTGCTTCCGGATTCAACAGCTATAATCCAATTTTCTTCGCTTGTTAATATATCATTGCTTGGATCATCAAGAGCGCTTGGCACTCCTCCGTTATTCTCAAGCGACCAGTTCATGATCAATCTTGAAGCCGCTCCATTTCCATCAAAAAAATGATGTATCGAAATCAATCTTCTCTGAAGCTGGGCAGCCAGCTTATATGAACTAATTCCTTCTTTATTTTTTTCCTCGTTATACCAATCGCAGGTTTCCTGAAGAAGTTTGTTTATGTATTCTTCCGTCCCATCTCCGTCTTCTGAAAAAGGGTAATAAATAAATCCTATATTTCCTTCTTTTTCTGCAGGCTGAAATTTAAGATAAGGATTGGCTTTGATGTTTTTAACCTCGCCTTCTGTATAAGCAACAGGTTTTTGTGGATCGTTGTAGTTTCCTGCCCTAACAGCAGTATCTCTTATTCTTCCGGCTAAATCTGAATTTGTGGTCTGCATGAGTTTTTGGTGAACGGATCTGATGAAATCTATGTTTAAATCACCGTTTCCGTATTGTCTTAAGAATTTTCTCGCACTAAGGTATCCTTCCCATGCATCTTTGCCAAAAAGTTTTTCAGGAGCTTGAGTGTTTCCTGTTATTACGGCAACATCTAGGAACTTTTTGTCTATAAAAAGAGATGCTTCCAATGCTCTTTGGGTTGGAGTTTCTAATCCAAGCTTTTTTTCCAATTTGCTTGAGCTACTTTCGCTTGTTTTCCTTCTGCTATCTTTATGGGAAAGTGATAAAGGAAACTCCATAAGTTGATTATATCAAAAGAAATTTACTTATTTCTTTAAGTCCATATTGAGCTTGTCAAAGGATCCACGAAGCCTTCCACTCGGGGAATAAATGATCTATCACTAATTCTAAATTTTGCTTGGTATAGTATATAATAATGTAAATGAACGAAACAAACGAATTAGCGACAAGAATAGAAGATCCTTATCAGAAATATCTAAGAATAGCTAGTGGGACCAAGAGTTGGTTAAGGACACAAGGCTTACATGGGAATAGAAGACTAGGTGAAATTGATCGTGGTCGATGGCAAGCTGAATCGGGAGAGATTTACGATATTATAATACCTGGTACGACTTTTATAATTAGACATAAGCCTGATATATATACGCAGGAGGAGTGGAAAGTTGGCTTAGGAGACCACAAAAAGTTAGCATACAGAAAACAGATGGGTCGTCTTAGGGGTAGGGAACTTGTTTACTTTGATAGTCGTCATTTTATCCCAAGTTCCTCAAGAATATCTCAAAGAGACCCTTTTGTGGAGTTTAATAGGATACTACAGAAACTCAAAACTGCGACAAAGATTTAAAAAAAATATTGCAACGACCCATCAGAAAATCCTCCGACTTACGAGGCGCTGACTTCACGATAAATTATTCAGTAGATTTCGTAGGTTAAGGTTACGGAGATTTTTATACTGTTTTCTCCGGGAGTTATATTTGTAGTGGGGGTTTCCTGAATGCCGGCTTTTGCGCTTTCAAACGGAATTGGTCTTGGAAAATTGTCTTGAGATTCAGTGACATTTATAATTTTCCCAAGTCTTACTCCTGCGGCATTTGCAAGATTTTGAGCTTTTTCCTTGGCATTGCCGACCGCTTCTTTTCGGGCTTTATTTTCAAGTTTTGCTTTTGTTTTATCGTCAAATCCAAACTGTACTTGTCCGATTAGATTTCCTCCATTTCCCGTAATTGCGTCGATTAGCCTATTGGTATTTTTAATATCTTTTATTTTTAAATCAATATTTTGGGTTACGGTATAACCAGTTATTCTCTGAATCCCCTCAAAATTATAGTTTGGATTAACCGAGTAATTCGTAGTTTTTAAGTCTTTTTCGGAAACTCCAAGATTTTTAAGATTTTTCAAAATAGAATTTATTGCTTCGTTTGTTTGGTTTTGCGCATCGGAAACTGTTGAAGAGCTTTTAGTAACGCCAAAGGAAATAGTTACAAGATCTGGAACTTGTGAGACGCTTCCCTGCCCTTCTGCCTGAAATAAATCACTTTTGTTTGTGTTGTAATTATTTACGAGAAATGGGATGGGACCGGCGAGCTTTGTATATGTAAAAAGTCCGATGAAAAAAATTATTACTGCAGCAATTAATCCGTTCTGTCCTTTCATAAGTATTTATAATATAGTGCTTTACGACTTAAAAAGTCAATGCTGTTTGGAATTAAGGTTGGGAGTTTTTGAAATAATATTTACTGAGTCTAAAGTAAGAATCCCCGTTCTCTTAAATCGTCCTCTTTTATTTTTTTTTCAAGTGTTGTTCTTGCAATTGAAATATTTATTAATTCCGGGATTGACTTCTCGCATTTTGAGCATGAACTACCGGTACTGCGAAATGCATCGTCTTCTTCTTGCGCTACGAGATATATCCTGCCTTGACAATCAGTACCTAAAGATTGATGATCAATCACCCAAATCGAATTTTCTCCGTTTATATATACCCGCCCGGCATTAATTATCACGCTTTTATTAATATCACTTAGTACTGATTCTACTCGCTGTGAGGCTCCTTCTTTTTCGTTCTTGTATGTTGTCATAAAAAACCCAGAATCTATTATTGGTTCTTAAGTCAAGCTATAGCAAATAGTATAAAGTGTATCAAATTTTTCCCAGCACTAATCCTAAAAGAGCCATACGGACATACATGCCGTTTCGGATTTGAGATCTTAAATATACAGCTCGTGGATCGTCGTCAACGTCTTTTTCAATCTCATTAATTCGGGGCAAAGGGTGCATTATTAATGTATTTCTTCCCGCATATTTGTTCACAAGTTTTGGCGTTAATATATATTTATTTTTAACTTTTAAATATAAAGATTTGTTCCCGAATCTTTCTTTCTGGATTCTTGTCCAGTACCATACGTCTGCATTTTTTGGAACCCCTTTTTCCTTATCAATTTCTATCAGATTTATCTTTTTTGAAAAGTACTCAAGATCCTTGCGGGATAATTTAAGCTGCTTTGGGGAAAGAAGAAATACAGCGTTGTTTTTAAATAAGGACAGTCCCCTAAGAAGCGAATGTACAGTTCTTCCATAAAGTATATCTCCTGCGAAAAGAAATTTAAGATTATCAAGTCTTTTAAATTTTTCGTAAATTGTATAAAGATCTAAAAGTGCTTGTGTCGGGTGTTCTCCGATTCCATCGCCAGCTGAAATTATTGGTACAAAAAAAGCAGCATCCGCTGCTTTTTGGGCAGATCCAACTTGGGGATGACGCAAAACTATTGTATCAGAATATGCTTCAAAAACTCTAATGGTATCTTCGAAAGTTTCTCCCTTTGCAACGGAGGAAAATTTTTGCGGATTTATAATCTCGATAGTTTGGCCGCCAAGTTGTTTTATAGCTGCTGAAAAACTTCCAAATGTTCGGCTTGACGGTTCATAAAAAAGAAGTGTTACTATATTGCCGCTTAAAATTTTTGAGGCAGAGGCAGTTGAGGCAATTTTTTTCATTTTTAGAGTATGGTGAAAAAGAATTTTTAAATCTTTTGGAGAAAATTGATCAAGGGAAATGATGTCTTTACCGATGAAATTTCCATTTATCTTCCCGACCATTGCGAAGTATTGTAAAGGTTTATAAATTTAGTGTCAATGGAGTATTTTGGATGTGCTATAATCCGTTATCATGATTGCAGAAGGAGATAATAGGCCGGGTTTTATAAAAGATGCGCCAGCGGAAAATTTTGCGCAGGGAATTTTGGAAGTAGATTTGCCTGCAGAATTTGGACCAAGGACGCAAGGAAAAGTAAGAGATATTTGGGTAAGAGATGGTAAGCGAATAACCGTAACAACAGACAGAACTTCTGCTTTTGATAGATTAATATGTACCGTTGCATCCAAAGGTGCAGTTCTCAATTTATCATCTGAATGGTGGTTTGAGAGGACAAGAGACATTATTCCCAATCATTTGCTTTCCGTTCCGCATCCAAATGTTTTAATTTCAAAACAAGCAGCCAAAGTTGTACCGGTTGAGGTTGTAGTTAGAGATTTTATGGCGAAAAGCTCGACGTCCACATCTGTGTATCATAATTACGTAGATCTTGAACGAAGAAATATTTACGGAATTGATTTTCCGGAAGGGCTTAGGGTAAACGAAAGATTTCCAATGGGTCCGATTTTAACTCCTACAACAAAAGCAGATGAAGGGCACGACTTGGAACTTGATGAAGAAGACGCAAGGGAATCGACAGATAAAATCGGAGGTCTTGGAACTTGGGAAAAAGTAAAGGATGCAAGCAAAAGACTGTTTGAAAGAGGCTCTACGGTTTTAAGAGAAAGCGGTCTTATCCTAGTCGATACAAAATATGAGTTTGGAATAGATGAAAACGGAGAATTAATGCTTATTGACGAGCTCCACACGCCTGACTCTTCAAGAATTTGGAAAGCAGATTCATATCAAGATCGTTTTGAAAAAGGAGAGAATCCGGAGTCGTATGATAAAGAAATATTAAGAAAATGGTTAGCAGAACATGGATTTGCGGGAGAAGGTCTAGTTCCTGTTGTTGATCCCGAAATAATTACTCAGATGTCACACGCATATAATATTCCATTCCTCTTATTAACAAGACTGAATGCAGACGATAGCAGATCTCCTAAAGAGATAGGAGATGCAGTAATTGACTATTTTGGAAGAAATTGATTCTCGGTGGCTGTTATTAGATTTGAGAGGAGCATTGCAACGTTTATGGGACCTACGCCTCCGGGAGTCGGAGTATAAAAAGAAGCTATATTTTTTATGTCAGCTTCCTCGTAGTCGCTGTGGAACTTTCCGTCTTCTCCTCTAAACATTCCGACGCCTATTAAAATAACGCCCTTTTTTATATCAGATTTAACAATTATATTTGGTTTTCCGACTGCCGAAATTATAACATCTGAATTCCTTAAGATCTCTTTTCTATTTTCGGTCTTCGATGTTATCGTTGCAAGCGTTGCAAGGTCGGACCTTGTTTTTCTTAAAATTTTTAGTATTGGGTCTCCAGCTGTTATTCCCCTACCAATAACACAAATTCTTTGGGCTTTCAACCAAGAATTTAAATCCGAATATCGAATATCCAAATCCGAAATAATATCTAAATTAGAATTACCAAAATTCAAAATGTTTTGGTAGTTAGGATTTTGAGTCTTTGAATTTATTTGGAATTTGGAATTTTGGATTTGAGATTTTATTTCATAAACTTCTTCTAAAATTCTTATAACTGCCTTTCCAACAGGAGGAGAGAATTTTGATTTGGGATGAAATCCATCAACATCTTTCTTAGGATTTATAGAATTTGAAATTTTTGCCTCATCAATACTTTTGGGAAGCGGCCTCTGGACAATTATTCCGTGAACGATTTTATCATTATTCAATTTTTCTATTTTTTTTAGAAGCTCTTCTGTTTTTGTTTTCGAGGAAAGATTCTCAACAGTTATCTTAGCGCCGATTTCCCCGCCCTTTTTTCTTTTCTGTCCGACATAAGCCTGAGATGCCTCATCAGTAGTAAGAGTTATTATGTGAAGATGAGGAGTAAGTCCTTTTTTTTTAAGTTTCCTTACTCTCTTTTTCAGACCTTCTAAGATTTCTTGAGCGATATGTTTGCCATCCACCTTCATATTATAAGATTACAAGGTCGGACCTTGTTAACTTGTTCACTTTCCAATAAATGTTGCGGATGCGACGTGGTCGTTTGGATTTGAATATCTCATTAAGATAACTCCCTGAGTGTTCCGAGCAAGACGGGGAATAGATGAAATTTCAAGCTTTACGACCTGACCCTTTTTGGATGTAATTATAATTTCCTCACAATTTGTCGGAATGACTTGAGCAAAACCAACTTTTCCGGTTTTTGATGTTACTTTTGCGACCTTAACTCCCTTTCCTCCTCTACTCTGTCCCCTAAACAATTTACAGGCAGTTTTTTTACCAAGCCCGTTTTCCATAATTGTTAAAAGATCATCATTTCCGGATTTATTTATAACATCCATTCCAATTACTATATCTTCCGCGTCAAGTCTAATTCCCCGAACTCCTCTCGTTGCTCTTCCCGTCGGCCTTACTCCTTTTTCGGAAAATCTAATAGCCTTGCCGTTTTTGGTTGCTAAAATAATATCATTCTCGCCGTTTGACAATTCGCTCCATGCAAGCTCATCGCCCTTCTCAAGTTTAATTGCGACAATTCCGTTTCTTCTTATATTTTCAAAATCCGAGATCCTTGACTTATTAACAATTCCTTTTCTCGTTGTTAAAAATACATACTCGCTCTTATCATCCTTACCGTAATTTATAAACGATTCAACTCTTTCATCCTGTTCAATATTTAGTAAATTAACTATTGCCGTACCTTTGCTTGTTCGGGCAGACTCATTAATATCGTATGCTCTAAGCTGATAAACCTTTCCTCTATTTGTAAAGTACAAAAGATTATCGTGGGTTTGTGCGTATCGAATGTGAGCAATGCTGTCCTCTTCTTTTGTTGTCATTCCTTTAATTCCCTTGCCGCCTCTATGCTGGGTTTTAAAAGAAGCCATGCTCTGCCTTTTTATGTAACCTGTTTCTGTGAGGGTAATAACAGTCGGTTCGTTTGTAATTAGATCTTCATCGGAAAACTCGCCCACTTTGCTTTTGAAAACCCTTGTGCGTCTTGGGTCTTGGTATTTTTCTTTAAGATTTACAAGCTCATCTCTTACGACTTTTAGAATTTTTTGCGGAGTTCCCAGTAAATCTTCCAGGTATGCTATTGTTTCCCCAACCATTATGTATTCATCCTCAATTTTTTGCCGTTCAAGTGCCGCAAGACGCCTTAACTGCATGTCCAAAATTGCAGTTGCCTGAATATCCGTTAGTTTAAATTTTGCCATCAAATTCTGTTTTGCAGAATCCTGATCTCTTGATTCTCTTATAGTTTTTATTACTGCATCGATATTATCAACGGCAATCTTTAATCCCTCCAGAATATGAAGCCTTGCTTTTGCCTGTTTTAATTCAAATTCAGACCGCCTTTTTACAACAAGATATCTGTGTTTTAAATATTCCTCGATTATTGTTTTAAGGTTTAAAGTTTGCGGAGTTCCGTCTACAAGAGCAACAACGTTAGCCGAAAAAACAGTCTGAAGATTTGTGTGCTTAAATAGATTGTTTAAAACCTTTCTTGGCGCAGCATCTCTTTTAAGTTCAATAACAATTCTTGTTCCGTGCCTGTCTGATTCATCGCGAAGATCAGAAATGCCTTCTATTTTCTTTTCTTTTGCAAGTTCTGCAATTCGGGCAACAAGCAGGGCCTTATTTACCTGATAAGGAAGTTCTGTAACAATTATTGCCGACTTACCTTGTCCTATATCCTCAATCTCTGCTTTTCCTCTTATTAAAATTCTTCCACGTCCCGTTGTGTAAACATTTTTTATTTCGTTTATGTCATAAATTGCACCCGCAGTTGGGAAATCTGGCCCTTTTATAAATTCCAAAAGCTCATCAACAGTTGTAGCCGATATTAACATTGGAAGATCTTCTTTTTCTCCTGCCTTGCCGGTGGGCAGGCTTTTTTCAAATTTTGTTTTATCAATAGTAAAAATAACCGCATCGATTACCTCTCCGATATTGTGAGGAGGAATTTTTGTTGCCATTCCGACTGCGATTCCCTCACTTCCCATAAGAAGTAGATTGGGAAGTTTTGCAGGTAAAAAAACTGGTTCTTTAAGGGTTGCATCAAAATTTTCCAAATAATTTACGGTTTCTTTTTCTAAATCAAAGAGCATTTCCGAAGTTATTCCTGCCATACGGGCCTCGGTGTAACGCATTGCAGCAGGCGGATCCCCGTCCATAGAGCCAAAGTTTCCCTGTCCGTCAATTAAGGGATACCTTAGTGAAAAATCCTGTGCCAGCCGAACCAAAGCATCATAAATTGGCATATCTCCGTGGGGATGATATTTTCCCATTACTTCTCCAACTATCTTGGCACTCTTTGAATATTTTGCGCTGTGAGAGAGTCCCATCTCATGCATCGCGTAAAGAATTCTTCGGTGGACCGGCTTTAGACCGTCTCTTACATCGGGAAGCGCTCTTTGGACAATAACAGACATTGCGTAATCAAGATACGCGCTTTTCATCTCTTTAGTTATTTCTGTTTTTTTAATTTTTCCAATATCAGCCATAATTAAAAATCACAAATCCAAAAACTCAAGCTCCAAATAAATTATAATTTTCAAAATCCTAATATCAAAACTTTCTTGAATTTTGGTAATTCTAATCTGGATATTATTTAGGATTTGGTGCTTTGAATTTGGAATTTCGAGCTGTAAATATCATTTTATTGCTCGCTGTATTTCAGCGAGAGCTTCTTGTTTTCCTTTCCAATCTTTTATTTTCACCCATTTTCCCGGCTCAAGTTTCTTATAATTTTCAAAAAAATATTTTAGATTGTCTTTTATTCCCTGCGGAATATCCGAAACATCATTGTAATCCTTGAATTTCTGATCAATTTTTGCAAGTGGCACCGCAATGATTTTATTATCTACTCCCGCCTCATCTTCCATCTCAAGCATTCCGATTGGACGAGAGGGGATCACAACCCCCGGCACAACGGGTTTACTGCTCAAAACCAGAACATCGACCGGATCTCCGTCATCAGCAAGTGTATTTGGAATAAATCCGTAATTAAACGGATATTCCATGTCGGTATATAGAAATCTGTCGACAAAAATAAAACCCGAGTCTTTATCTAGCTCGTATTTTACCGAAACCCCCTGCGGAATTTCTATAAAAACATTTATCTCCTCAGGCCGATTTTTCCCAATCGGCAACTTTTTAATATCCATATTCAACAATCTACCATTTACTATTTACCATTGACCACTTACCATTTACCATTTGAAATCATAAATCTTAAATTGTAAATCATAAGTCTAGTGTAGCGAGCTTCGCATTCGATTGGATAAAGTGTTTACGTGGCGGGACCTCGTCTCCCATGAGCATTGTAAAAGTTGCATCTGCTTCTTCGGCATCATCTATTGTAACCTGTTTTAAAATTCTATTTGCAGGATTCATCGTGGTCTCCCAAAGCTGTTGGGGATTCATTTCTCCCAAACCCTTGTAGCGTTGGATGCTTACAGCTAACCGTCTACCGACGCTCGGCGAGCCTACAGCATTCTGACTACCGTCTACAGCAGTAGACTGTAGGCCGTGGTCGGTCGACTTATTAGTAGACCGTTTGCTCTTTTCGTTAAGAATTTTCTCTTTTTCTTCATCGGAGTATGCATACCCTATATCTTTACCAATTTGAATTTTATAAAGAGGGGGTTGTGCAATATACAGAAACCCTTCTTTTATAATGTCCGGCAAATGCCTGTAGAAAAAAGTAAGGATAAGCGTTTCTATATGCTCGCCGTCTACGTCCGCATCGGTCATTATGATTATACGATGGTATCTTAATTTACCTAAGTTTACGCTTTCTCCTATGCCCATTCCCAGAGCAATAATTAAATTCTTAAGTTCTTCGTGCTCAATAATTTTATCAAGCCTTGCTCTTTCTGTGTTTAAAATTTTTCCTCCGATTGGAAGAATTGCCTGAAACTTTCTGTCTCTTCCCTGTTTTGCAGATCCGCCTGCAGAATCTCCCTCTACTATATATAGTTCCGAAACTGCTGGATCTTTTTCTTGGCAGTCTGCAAGTTTTCCGGGAAGCGATGAGCCTTCCAAGGCCCCTTTTCTAAGAATTGCTTCCTTAGCAGCCTTTGCCGCAAGTCTTGCCTTGGCCGCCAAAAAAACTTTTTCCAGAATCCTTCGGGCGTCCCCGGGATTTTCTTCAAAATAAGTGCTTAGTCCTTCTTTAACAATTGTTTGGACGATAGGCTGAATTTCGGCATTCCCCAATTTTCCTTTAGTCTGTCCTTCGAATTGAATCTTGTCCTGCGGCATTTTTACAAAAACAACCGCAGTCAAACCTTCTTTTGTATCGTCTCCTGTAATTGAATCCTCATCATTTTTGAAACTTCCGATTTTTTTCCCGTAATCATTTATCGCGCGCGTTAATGCCATTCGAAATCCTGTGAGATGTGTCCCGCCGTTTACGGTATTTATAACATTTACATAACTTTCTACATTTTCGGAATAACCATTGTTGTACGCAAGTGCGACTTCAACTTCTACCTCTTCCTGCTGTTTGCCTACAAATATTGCTTTATGAAGCGGATCCTTATTTTCATTCAATTTGGTAACTAGCGAAGTTATTCCGCCTTCAAAATAATAATGGACTTGTCTTGGCTCTTTTTCTCTTAAGTCAAAGAGATGAAAGTAAAGACTTGGAACAAGATATGCCCTTTCTCTTATTGCTTTTTTTACAATATCAAAATCAAATTCTATAGTTGAAAAAACTTGTTTATCCGCAAGAAAAGTTACGGTTGTTCCTGATTTCGCGTCATTTTTAAGCTCTGAAATATTTAACTTTGACTTGTCTGTTTTTGCAACCGCCGATTTTGCAACGCCTCTTTGATATTCCTGCCGATAAATTTTTCCATCTCTTTTTACCTCAACCCACATCCACTCCGATAGCGCATTTACAACAGAACTGCCTACTCCATGCAAACCGCCTGAGATTTTATATGCAGATCCGCCGAATTTTCCTCCTGCATGAAGTTTGGTCATAACGATTTCAAGCGCGGATTTTTTATATTGGGGCATTATATCAACAGGGATTCCTCGTCCGTCATCTATAACAGTTGCCGAACCACCGGCGTTTAGAGATATCCAGACATTTTTTGCAAACCCGGCCAATCCTTCATCCACCGCATTGTCTATAATTTCCCGAAGTGTTTCGTGAAGACCTGATACATCGGTTGAGCCGATATACATTCCCGGTCTTTTTCTAACCGGTTCCAGTCCCTCCAAAACTTGAATTGTTTTTGCAGAATAGTCGTCTGATTTTGTGGGTTTTTTAGCTTTTACTGAGCTTGCCGAACGTACCATTGCAATTCTAGTTTACCAAAGTTAGGCGTAAAATTCCAGTAGTGAATAAATCCTAACTGGGATCTCGAGCCACGGTCGAAGGGAGAGAATTTGAGCTACTTTCATAGTTTATTTTAGTTCTTTTTTGAGCCAATCCTCTACGTCTTTTGTAGCTTTACCAACAGGGAGACAAAATAAAACGTAGGTTTCATAACTGTGTAGTTTTTTAATTTCCTTATTCACCTTATCAAAATTTTCTTCCATAGACTCAAACATTACTAAAACTTCTTTTTCATTATCTAATTTCTTTTTCCACCAAAAAGCCGAAGAAACAGGGAGTTTTTTGGCGCATGCAACAAGCCGTTTTTCCAAAAGCGCTTTAGAAATTTTATCCGCTTCCCTATCATCCGCGCAGGTTAAATAAAAAATCGCCATTTTCATGAAAATATTATATCAAAACTGGGTTCAAAACCAAATTTTCCGGGGGGGGAATTTATTTATATAACTGACTGTGGGTTCCGAGGGCTTCGAATATTATAACGTTTTCCTTATTAATTTTATTTGCTGAATACAAAGCCCGCCAGTCGCCGGTTATATTTATACTTCTGTAATTTTTAAATTTTCCAGTAAGCTGGTGATTTCTTAGTTGAGGGTTAAATGGATCTGCTAAGAAAAGTTCAATCCTTTTTTCAATTGCCACTCTTATTTTAAGAGGAGCTTTTTTCAATTGTTTATCAAAAGTGGAGGAAAAATCTATTCGGTCAAACTTTTTCATCAACAGTTATATCGTGAAGATACTTGATGGCATCTTTAGCATTCTTAAATGATACTACTCTTCCTGCTTTAATATCTTCTCGTGATTTCTTAAGCATTTTTAAAAGATATTTTGTAGGCTCTTCTTTTACGCTAAAAGCAACAGTTTTAGTTTTTATTAACTGAGTAAGATAAGCATTAATAATGGAACTCAAATTAAGTCCTAACTCTTTGGCTATTGTTTGAGCTTTTATTTTCGTTTCGGGTTGGGTTTTTATATTGATTACCGCGGTATTCATAATACGTAAAGTATATATATTGTATATACGCTTGTCAAGTGCAAAAATGTTTTAAAACCAATTTTCCCCGATACGGGATCGGAATGGATATCTAAAGCTTTCTTGTAAATTTTCTCATAGTTTCAACTGCGTAATTTATAAAATATTTAGGATAATTTATAATAAAATCCTGGGCGTGCAAGTATCTTACGTCTTCTCCTCCAAACCCTCTTTTAAAGATAGATAAACCGTAAAATCTGTGATTGGTTTTTTCAAGAGGTGCAACTCCCCAAAAATTGTAGCGCTTCATTCCTCTTTTCTTTGCTTCCAAAATTGCCCGCCATTGAATTAGATATGCCCCGGGATGATCTCTTTCTTCCTGCGTTGATGCTCCGTAATGATAAACTGCCTCTTCTCCGTAAAAAATAATAAAAGCCAGAGCTAAAAGTTTATTTTTAAAATAGGCTTTATATAATATTGCTTTTTTATTTTTTGCAAAAACTTTAAATTGTTCATGTAAATATTCATAAGCGAATGGAGTAAATTTTTGTCTGTTTGCTGTTTCAAGCTGAAGATCGTAAAAATTTTTCATTTCCTTCGGATCTTGCGAAGTTACAATTTTTATCTTCTCTTTTTCAGCCTTTTTTATTTCATGGCGCGTGGTTTTTCGCATTTGTTTCAGCAGTTCTTCTTCTGTTTTTGTAATATCAAGCTGTGAAGTTAGCTCTGCATGAAGATGCATGGCCGCTTTGGTAAATCCTAATTTTTTAAAAAGACTTTCCGAAAAACGGCTGTCAGTTAATTGAGGCCTTACTCTTGCAAATGAACAGTTGTTAAGAATTGCTATTTTTCGAAGTTCCCTGACAAATTCTCCTACAATTTCCGGATCTTGCCAATCTATTATTGGGCCCCCCGGTACAATTAAATATTGTCCCCTTTTTGCCTCTTCAACAATTGAAAGCATTGCTCCCACAAGTTTTTTATTTTTGTAAAACGCGCTTCTTTGCACCTTCTGATTTAGATTTTCGTAAAATTCTCCCCAATGCCACGAGTGGAGAAAATTGGCCTCCTCATGCAAGAAAATAAAATCCTCCCACTCTTTTTGTCCTATTGTATTTTCTACTATTATTGTATCCATTTATTTATTAAATCACAGATTTTTTCTGCATTTTTTATTGAAACATTTTTATGAGTCGGAAGATTCACTACCGTTTTGGAAATTCTTTTTGAGCCATGTAGATTATTTTCAAAATTCGGTTCAATTAAGTATCTTTTTGGGGCAATGGGCGCATCATACCAAACATCAGAAACATAGATGCTTTTAGTTTTTAAATAATTTATAAGCTTTTCTCTCTTTTCAACAAAAATTGGAAACCTGAGATTGGAAGATAAGCCGACAAGATCGGCAGTTTCATCACTTATAATTTTGCTCTTAAGGTTTGCTTTATAGATTTGTGCGATTTCCTTTCGGTGTTTTAATTCTTTATCAAAATTATTAAATTGATAATTTATTAGACTGCAGTACCATCCCGGAAGATTTGAAAACCTGTAAGCAGTTCCTTGCATCGGGGTTGATAATAATTTTGTTTTTTTAAATACAAAGTGCAAGAGTTTTCCTCCTGCTTTATAGAACACCCTTATTTTAAAAGTAAGCAAAGGATAGAATCTGTCTTTTAGCTGCAAAAAAAGACTCGGATTTTTAAAGCTGTTTACAACACCTTTTTGATATTTTTTATTTCTTATTATCAGCGCTCCCCCGGATATTCCATCAATAATTTTATCCTGACTAAAAGATAACACAGTAAAATCGCCTATTGTTCCTGCTTCTTTCCCGTTTTTATATACAGTTCCTGCGCAATGCGCCAAATCTTCTACAAGAATTATATTCTTTTGTTTGCAGATTTTTGAGATTTCCTCAATTTCGCAAGGATAGCCGAGTGTATTTTGAACAATTACTGCTTTAATACCCCCTTCATTAAGAATTCTTTTAAGATTAACGGAACTGAAATTTAAACTTAAATCTATATCAATCGGAATGGGTTTTAAGCCCGCCTCTTTTATTGCCGCAAACACCGCATAGCAAGTAAATCCCGTATAGCAAGCGGCAGAATTTTTTGGAAAATTTAAAAACTCAAGGGCAAAAGTTAAAGCCTCTCTTCCTTTATAGAATAAAAATACTTCCCCGTTGTATTTTTCCTTAAGATTTTTTTCAAGGGCTGATGTTTCCTTATTTCCTCCAAGAGTAAAAAGAGATTTTAATACAAAATTAAAATTATAATTTGATCCTAAAGAATTAAAAACACTCATAATTCTTTTAAAATTATATCTGTAACTTGTTGTGGGTGTGTAAACTGCGGAGAATGTTTTGCACCGTCTATAAGAAATAATTTTGAATCTTTTATTTTTGCATTTAAAATTTTTCCATCAGATGTAGGAGTTGTCTTATCATCTCTGCCCCATATAATAATGGTAGGAACAGAAATTTGATCGATCCCAAGACCTTTGTCTGACTCGATAAGATTAACCATCGTCTTTTTCATATTCGGACTTGCATTTTTGTAGTCTTTTTCCCCAGTTAAAAAGTAAAGTAAGTCTTTTGCTTTTTCTGATGGAAGTAAGATTTTTCCAATTTTTGCAGCTTTTTTAAATAAAGAACGCTTTATTTTCAAGGACAATTCGTTATGATAAATCCCGGCACTGTCTATTAAAACAAGTTTTCTGACCTTTTTGGGGTGCGCGATCGTAAAGGCCATTGCGATTCTCCCTCCGTTTGAGTGACCGATAAGAACAACATCTTTCTCTTTTTCAAGCTTTTTATAAAGCCAGTTTTTATAATTTTCAATGCCCCAAGGTTTATTAATCTTCTCGGTGAGTCCCGGAATATTAACCAGAATAGGGGTTAAACCCCTCTTTTTAAGAAGAGACACAAAGGGCGACCATTTGGATTTTGAATATGCCCAGCCATGCAAAATATATATTTTGCCATTTGCCATGGAAACAAGGTCGGACCTTGTTTTACTTGTTTTAGGTTGCTGTTTGGTCATAAACCGAATTTTCTCCTTCGCGCCTCCCACACCCTTTCCCTTCTTGGAAGTTTTTCAATATCTTTTTTATCCAAAAGCAAATACTCGATTACCCCTTCCAAAAATCTTGCGCCTTTAAAAAGCAAGAACTCTCCTCCCTTTAGGTTGGATTTCAGGTATTCTAAAACTTCTTTTGGATTTTCAAAACTAATTATGTTTTGACTTTCACCTTTGAGTTCTGAGTTCTGAGTTTTGAGTTTTGGGAGGGTGTATCTTAAAACTCGAGGACCCATAAGGATAATTTTATCTGATTTAATTTTGGATAAAACTTCTGCCAGTTTTTCATGCTCTTGACGTTGACCTTCTCCCTGCTCGAGCATATCTCCTGCTATTACCCATTTTTTTTCAGCTGTTAAATTATCAAACATATTCAAAACCGAAGTCATGGAATCAAGATTTGCATTATAGCTGCTGTCGATAATAGTCGTATTTTTAACCCCCCTGAAAAATGAATTTCTTCCCGGAGGAAGTGAAAAGTTTTTGAAAGTTGAGTCTGCTTTGATATTTAATTTTTTAAAAAGCATATTGGACATTGTGATGGCATAGAAAAATTCCCTCGGCAAGAGATGATTGAATTCATAGGCTTCTTGCCCTATTTTAAAAATTGTTTTGTCTTTTAAGACTTTATAGTTTCGCAGGTCTTTTACGGAAACTTTCTCAATATGCGATTTAGTTCTTCCGAATTGTTTTTTAATAAGATTTGAATCTCCATTTACAATGCAAAGTTTTCTTGAGTGCTTAAGGAAATAGCCGAATTCAAATGCAATTGCCTCTTCGACTGTTTCAAATTCCCCGTTTTTTACCAGAGAATCAAAATTCATGCTGTGAGTTCTTGTTGAGTTGGTCCAAAGTGTAATCTCAGGTTTAAGAAGTGTTGCCAGAAATTTACCTTCATTTGGCCTGTCACAATCAGCCTCTACTATATATATATGCTCTTTCGGATTTTTTTTGAAAATTGAAAATGGCGCAGTAATAAATAAATAAATCCATTCATAAAACATTAAGGTCTCTCTTTTAAGACCTAAAATATCAAATGGAATTCCATATGAGCTGTTGGCAAAATGCGAATATTTGGCTCTTTCTCCGATTTGAGATTCTATAAGATTTAAAAGAGTAGTCTTTCCGCTTGAGCCGGTTACTACTATTATATAGGGGTTCCATCTTGCGAGTCTTACTTTTGCAAAAAACCTAAAATAATAGGCAAAAGGAAAATAAAATAATTTCTTTAAAGCCTTAATCATTTAAATTGATAAAAAGAGATTCTCAAGGGCGAAGCGCTGGTTTACATTTGTTGTTTTAATAATAGTATATGTTTCCTGCATTTTTTGTAAAATTTTTATTTTATTCTGCTCAAAAGCAGTATCTTCATTAATCTCTTCGATTATATTTTTTCGCAAGATTATTATCATTTTTTCAATCCAAACTATGGCTTCTTCCCTGCTCTTTCCAAAATCCTGCGCGAGTTTTAACCTCTTCCCTATCCCGGAAGAGGAAAGAGAAGATATGGCCTCAATTATCTGATCCCTCTCTTTTTTTGAAAATTTTTCTCTTTTATCATCTATCGCAATATTTTTGCATCTTGAAAGGATTGTTGGTAAAACCTGCGAAACGGTTTCAGTTAATAAAAGTATAATAGTATTATTGGGTGGTTCCTCAAGAATTTTAAGCAGTGCATTTTGAGCCTCAATCGTCAATCCGTTATAAGCCTTAAGAATAATTGCCTTAGTCTTACTTTTTATCGGCTTTAAATAAATTTTTTCCTGAACTCCCCTTACGTCTTCTATTCCAACAGATTTCTCAAAATTGATGCTGTCTATATCGATTTTGTTGATTTTATTCTTAGAACACAAATAAACTGCCTTTTTAAAAGCTTCATCTCTGTCTTTTGAGGAAATTAAAAAAGATTGCATGTAAACCTCATTTCCTTGACATTATAGCTTATTTTTACATAGTATAGAAGTAATGCCCAACGCAAATTTAAGCTCATTGGATCAGAAAACGACCATACTTGATGTATTGGCTTTAGAGCATTTAATAACGCCGCAGCAGCTCGAGGAAATAAAAGTTAAAAGTGCAAGTTCAGGAAGGCCGTATGAAGAAATTTTGACATCTTTAAATATTGTTCCTGCGGAAAAAGTAACCGAAGCAAAGGCAAAACTCTTAGGAATTCCCTTTATTTCACTTCCTTCTACTTCATTTTCTCCCCAGGCTTTAGGTATGTTGTCCCGAGTAGTTGCCGAAAGGTTTTTGCTGATTCCCTTTCTTTTTGATGAGAAAACCCAAGTATTATCCTTGGCAATGGCAAATCCGGCAGATCTTGAGGCGCTTGAATTTGTACGTCAGAAAACAAGGCTTGCCATAAAAACTTTTGCAGCATCGGAGAATGATGTTAGGAATGCAATAAATCAGCAGTACCGGCAAGAAATAATTGGAGAAGTAGGGGAAGCCTTAAGGGAAACAGAGGCAAATCTTTTAAAAATTCCTGTTATTGACAGCAAGCAAATTGCGGAGATTATAAAAGAAGCTCCAATTGCAAAAATAGTTTCAACTATCTTAGAATACGCAGTTTCATCCAGATCCTCCGATGTGCATATCGAACCACAGGAAGATAGAATTAGAGTTCGTTATAGAATCGACGGTATTTTATACGATAAACTAAGTCTTCCAAAAACTGTACAGGAAGCAGTAATTTCCCGCATTAAAATTCTTTCCAATATGAAAATCGATGAGCATCGGATTCCCCAAGATGGACGTTTTAATTTTAAGGTAGAAAATAATGAAGTTGATCTTCGTATTTCTGTAATGCCAGCTTCAAGTGGCGAAAAAATTGTTATGAGGCTTCTTAGGAAATCCGGAGGAATACCAACTCTTGGGGAACTTGGGCTAACCGGAACATCGCTTAAAAATCTTGAAACTTCTATACTTCGTCCTCACGGAATAATATTGTCTTGCGGACCAACCGGATCGGGAAAAACCACAACGCTTTACGCAGTTTTGGAGAAACTTAATACAACAAGAGTTAATATAATGACTCTTGAAGACCCGGTGGAATATCAAATGCCGGGCGTTAATCAAGTCCAAATTAATCCAGCAGTAGGTCTTACTTTTGCAACAGGACTTAGATCTTTTCTAAGACAAGACCCAAATATTATCTTAGTTGGAGAAATCAGAGATGTAGAAACTACAGAGCTTGCACTTCAGGCATCTTTGACCGGGCATCTTGTATTCTCAACTCTTCATACCTCTGATGCATCAGGCGCCCTGCCGCGCCTTATTGATTTAGGAGCCGAGCCCTTTCTGCTTTCATCTACAATGAATGGAATTGTTGGACAAAGAATTGTTCGGAGGGTCTGTACGTACTGCAAAGAAACTTATGCCCCGCTTCGACAAATTGTTGAAGAAATGAAAAATGCTTTAGGAAAACTATTTCCTCAGGATGTCGCAGAGATAAAACTTTCTAAAGGAAGAGGCTGCGAAAAATGCGGAGGGTCGGGCTATTTAGGAAGAATTGGAATATTTGAGGTGTTGCCGGTCTCTAATAAAATATCCGATTTGATGCTTAAGCATCCCGATAGCTCGTCTATAGAAAAAGAAGCAATTTTAGAGGGAATGATAACAATGAAACAAGACGGATACTTAAAAGTACTACAGGGGATTACGACACCAGAGGAGGTCATAAGAGTTGCACAGGAATAAGTCAGCCTACGGTCTACCGTCTACAGTCTACAGCTGTAGTCAGTAGTCGGTAAGCCATAAGCAATTAATATATGGATATACAACAATTACTGCATTTAACAGTTACGAACAAAGCGTCAGATCTTCATCTTTTGCCGGGAGTTCCTCCATCGATTAGAATTGATGGGGCTTTAAATTATATCTCCAATTATCCGGTTTTAACAAAAGAAGACGCGGAATTTATGATTTTTTCGCTTCTCAATCAAACTCAAAAAGAACGTTTTTTAAAGGATAAAGAGCTTGATTTCTCTTTTGGTTTTGGAGGAGGAATAAATGGAAATTTAGGCAGATTTAGGGCAAATATTTATTATCAGCGTAGTTTTATTTGCGCGGAATTTAGATTTCTTGAGCCGCGAATCAGAACCATCGAAGAATTAAACCTGCCCAAAATTATTCACAATTTTTCGAATTTAAAACAGGGTTTAGTTTTGGTAACCGGGCCAACCGGTCACGGAAAATCAACAACACTCTCCTCAATCATAAATGAGATAAATCTTCAAAGAGCCGTACATATTTTAACTGTTGAGGATCCAATCGAGTATGTTTATCCTTCGGGCAAAAGCTTAATTTCCCAAAGAGAGATGGGACTTGATACGCATTCTTGGAGCTTGGCGCTTCGTTCGGCCCTGCGGGAAGATCCGGATGTGGTTTTGGTAGGAGAAATGAGGGATCCTGAGACAATTTCATCAACAATCACAATTGCCGAAACAGGTCATTTGGTTTTTTCAACCCTTCATACCAATTCAGCTGCCCAAAGCATAGACAGAATCGTTGATGCGTTTCCCCCAAGTCAGCAATCTCAAATAAAAATTCAGCTCGCTGCAACTTTAAAAGGAATCGTATCCCAAAGGCTGTTGCCGCAAATTTCAGGGGGTAGGATTCCCGGAGTTGAGCTTTTAATCGGATCAACTGCTGTTTCGAGTAATATTAGAGAAGGAAAAACCCATCTTATAGATTCAATTATTCAAAATTCCCAAGATGTCGGAATGATTCCATTGGAGTCGTCCTTAGCTTCTCTGGTCTTGTCGGGAGCAATTAGTCTTGAAACGGCTAAAGCCTATGCTCTTCGTCAGGAAGAATTAGCAAGACTTATCGGGTAATATATGAGACTGCGGTATAAAGCAATTACCAGAGACAACAAAATTATTCGTGGTTTAGTCGATGCAAGCGATATAACCGAAGCCGCTTCGTATCTTCGAGGCAAAAACCTTGTGCCAATAACTGTTGTCCAGGAAACAAAAAACAATATCTTAAACAATTTACCATTCTTAGGCAAAATTAAAGAATCCGATCTAATTATTTTTACAAGACAACTGTCCTCTATGCTTTCTTCAGGACTTACTCTTATAAGATCTTTGGAGATTCTTAAAGAACAAGTTGGCAATGAGGTAATGCTGGAAGCTACTGAGAACATTATAACCGATATCGAAGAAGGAAAAACTTTTTCTTCTGCAATTTCAAAATTCCCGGATATTTTCTCTCCAATTTATGTGTCTATTATAAAATCCGCAGAAGGAGCGGGGCTTTTGGATAAAGCACTTCTTAGGCTTGCGGAAAACTTAGAAAAACAGGCAAAACTAAAAGGGACTATAAAAGCTGCACTGACATATCCAATTATTGTTGTTGTTCTTATGGTGGTTGTAATTTTTATAATGATGACTTTTGTTATTCCTCAGCTGGCTAATCTTTATAAGGGTCTTGGCGTTGAGCTTCCTTTGCCAACCCAAATTATTATTGCCGTTTCCGGATTCTTTGTGGTTTTTTGGCCGTTTGTCATAGGCTTAGCCGCTCTATCGGTATTTTTGTATAGAAGATGGTATAAAACAGAAGCAGGCAGGCTTATTATAGATGATCTCAAACTTAAACTTCCGGTTTTTGGAAATCTTATTAAAAAAGTCATTCTTACAGAACTCTCCCGAACATTGGGGGCTCTTGTAGGAAGCGGGAGTTTGGTAGTTGATTCTCTTGTTCAAACTTCCGATACGGTAGGAAATATTCATTATAAAAATGCAATTATGGATGTTGCAAAAAAAGTGGAGAACGGGGTAACCATAGGAGATGCTATGTCTTATTACAGTCTTTTTCCTCCTCTTCTGGTACAGCTTGTAAAAGTAGGAGAGCAAACGGGAAAACTCGATGAAACTCTCCTAAAGGCTTCGGAATACTTCGAAGGGGAAACAGACCAGCTGGTTAAAACACTGACAACCGCCCTTGAGCCGCTTATTATGGTTACCCTTGGAGTTGGAGTTGCCTTTTTAATGATTTCGGTAATAACACCGATTTATAGTTTAATTTCTAATATTAAATAGGGCTTCAATTGCTCAATTATTCCATTGCCGAATTGTTAATATTTTATTAATTCTCAACTTTCAATTTTCAATTTTCAACTAAATTGAGGCTATTTTGCCCCCTTGACAAGAGGTTTTTTATATGTCTATACTTAATATATACATGAGAAACCTGCTCAAGAAAATTTTTAATAAACTCTCAACTTTCAACTCTCATTTCTCAATTTCTAAAGGCTTCACTCTCATCGAACTTCTCGTCGTCATAGCAGTTTTAGGAGTCCTTGCCGCCATAGTTTTACTTGCAGTTAACCCGGGCGAGCAGCTCGCAAGAGCAAGAGACACAAATAGAGTTTCCGCGGTTACACAGATTGGAAGATCTCTCCAATCGTATTATACTGCAAATAACGGAATATACCCCGACATAGACGATGCAGGAATTACAACCCCAGCTGGACCGGATTGGTTAATTACTCTTCAAAATTCCCAGGATTTAAAAACAATCCCAACCAACCCTGCGGGAGCTGCAACTTGCGATACTGTTAGCCCAGTAGTCAATGTAGAAAATGGATGGTGCTATAGTACAGGTACCCTTGCTGGAAGCTCAGAAGCTATTGTCTACACTAGACTTGAAGCAACACTCAATGATAATAAATGTTTAACTCCTGCAGATGAAGTTGCATGGTGGCTCTTCTCAACAGTGGACGGAAGAGGCGGAGTATGGTGCAACGACGGAACCGCTGAACCAACAATCGTGAGTTACGCCGGATTATTCAGAGACTAGGAATTCCTCAATCAATTTCTCAAACCCTAGAACTATATTGTTTGTGCATCGTATTCGCTATATTTAGCTTCGCCGCCTCGGGGTGAGATGGTCCCGCTACCTCTTGTTTTTTAAAAATGAGTAATATATAAATATTCCTGATAGACCTACTTCCCCTGTGGATAATTGACAAGAACTGACAATGTCCGACCTTGTCGCGAACTTGTCACGAATCGCTAGCAATAACAACAATATATTCGCTATATATTCGCTACCTGAAAGGTGGAACAAAGGTGGAACAGCTTCGCTACCTGTTGACATAGCTTTAACAAATTTGCTAGTTTTAAGATATGCCTGGCAGATCTACGATATTGGTTAATGACGAATATTATCACATCTTTAATCGAGGAGTGGCTCGACAGCCTACATTTTTAAATAGGAATGACTACAAACGAGCGATCCTAACGCTTTCGTATTATCGTTTCGCTTCCCCGCCCGTGAGACTTTCGAGATTTAAAGAGTTTTCTCAAGAAGAACGTAATAGAATAGTTGCAAGCATGCGGAAAAAAGAAAAATTTGCAGAAATAGTTTCTTTTGTGTTTATGCCAAACCACTTCCATCTTCTCTTAAAACAAGCTACCAATAAAGGAATTTCATATTTCCTTAGTAAATTTACAAATAGCTACACTAAATACTTTAATACCAAATATAATAGAGTGGGACCTCTATTTCAGGGAGTGTTTAAATCTGTACATATCGAATCCGATGAGCAATTAATGCATATATCTCGCTATATTCATCTTAATCCAATTGTTTCAGCGGTTATCGGCAAACAGTCTTTATTATCTTATCCATGGTCATCTCTTCCGGAGTTTTTAACTGAAAAATCTGACTTAATTTTTAGAGACCCAGTTCTTGAGCATTTTCAAACGGCAGAGCATTATAAAAAATTTGTTTTTGATAATATTGATTACGGAAGAGAATTGGAAGGGATTAAGCATCTGGTTCTAGAATAAGAACTAATATTTTTAGGTAGCGAGGCTGTATCACCTTTCAGGTGAACGAGAACGAGGCTCGCGGCTTGGGTATTATTTATCGGTATTGCCGGTATCGTATTTTGTGATATTCTAATATAATGCTCGTATTCTTGCTATTCGTTCTTGGTTTGGCTATTGGGAGTTTTTTTTAAATGTCTTAATAGACAGAATTCCCAGCGATGAATCCCCTTTTAAGGGAAGGTCTTACTGCGATAGATGTAAAAAAACTATAAGAGTCGGAAGAGTTAACGTGTCTAGAGTAAACTTTTAATCTGCTTCTTAAAATGAGGAAGACTTTTTGTAATAGTAAACAAAAACAATAGTTTCTGAGTTAAACAATTTAATCTTCTGACATTTCGGGTAAAGCACTTAACTGTTCTTTTAACTTTGGTAAATCTTTCACCACTGTGTTCCAAATCCTCTCGAGACGAACACCAAAATACTCGTGGGCGAAAATGTTTCGTGCTCCGGCAATCTTTTTCCACTCAACCTTCGGATACTTTTCTTTTATCTCATCTGGAATATGCTTTGCCGCTTCACCAATAATCTCAAGTCTTCGCAAGACTGCATCTTGCAGCTTGGTATCGTTTGTAAAGTCTGACCAGCTTTTCCCTCGCGTATAGTTTTCTATCTTTCTGATGCTTTCGGTAATATCGTCTAAATAGACTTTATAGTCTCTTTTCATAGAATCTGCACTGCCTCTTTGAGAATATAGTCTCGGAGTCGTGGCTTAATTGTCGAAAACTCTCCCAAGTCTACTTTTCTATTGAGAACTTGCTCAAGTTTGAGCTGTAAGTCAACAAAATCAAATAAACTTTTTCCTCTTGGTAAATCCACGAGGATATCGATATCGCTTCCTTTTTTGTTTTCTCCGCGAACATATGAACCGAATACAGAAGAGCGTATAACACCCGCCTCTTTTAGTATTGGCAAAGCCTTATCTTTAATTTGTTTAATACTTATTTTCATAACGACTTAATTATACCACATCGTATTTTGTGATATTCTAATATCATGCTCGTATTCTTGCTATTCGTTCTTGGTTTGGCGGTTGGGAGTTTTTTGAATGTTTTAATAGACAGAATTCCACAAGGGCAGTCCCCTTTCAAAGGACGGTCGTACTGCGATAAGTGCAAGAAAACTCTCAAATGGTACGACATGATTCCTGTTCTGTCATTTTTGATTCTTAAAGGAAAATGCAGATATTGCAGAACTCACATTTCATTTTACTATCCCCTCGTTGAGTTTATCACAGGAGTAATGTTTGTTATCGTATTTGCATACGTCTACGGCTTACGGTCTACAGACTACGGCTTGTCATTTTCAATTCTCAATTCTCCCTTCGGCCTCGCTCAGGGCGGGCAATTCTCAACTTTCCTCTACTATCTTTTTATCCTCCCCTCTTTTATAGTTATTTTTTTTACCGATCTAAAATACGGAATTATCCCCGATAAAATTGTCTACCCCTCAGTCGTCATATTTACCATTTACCATCTCTCAATTCTCCCTTCGGCCTCGCTCAGGGCGGGCAATTTTCCCTTCGGCCTCGCTCAGGGCGGGCAATTTTCAATTTTCAATTACTTACTGTCGGGAATCGGTGCTTTTATTTTTTTTCTTGTATTATTCTTAATCACAAAAGGCAAAGGTATGGGTTTTGGAGATGTAAAGCTGGCTTTTCTTTTAGGTTTATTTTTAGGTTTTCCTAAAATCCTAGCTGCTTTGTATTTGGCATTCTTGACAGGAGCTTTAATAGGCTCCATACTTATTATATGGAGAAAAAAGAAGTTAAAAGGAGGAACGATTCCCTTCGGCCCATTTTTAATTATTGGAACCGTCCTAAGCCTTTTTTTTGGAGAGAAAATTCTTCGTTTGGCTTCACTTTGGTTGAGCTTTTAATTGCTATAGCTGTACTTGGGATTATGGCAGCAGGGCTTTTATATCTAATTGATCCTCTTGGGCAGATTCAAAAAGCCAATGATGCCAGAAGAAAATCCGATCTTGAACAGCTGCAGAGAACTCTAGAGGTATATTACAACGATAATGGAATATATCCACCAAATAGTAGCTCAGGTAATTATGGAACCTCCCCTTTTTGTACGGGAAATAATTATAGAATTTTACCTACAACATCAACATGTTACGAATGGGGTACAGTTTGGACTGCTTACAATACTACTTTGCCTAAAGATCCAAAATCATCTCGGAATTATGTTTATTATTCAACTGGCCAATCTTATTGGCTTTATGCGTCACTTGAACGCGGTTCAAAAGATTCACAGGTTTGCAATCCAGACAATAATACGGAGACGGATGATGCTTGTACCAATGCTCCGGCTGATGCGACCTGCGGATCAGTCTGTAATTTTGGAGTGTCAAGCCCGAACACTTCCCCCTAAAAAGAATTATGAAGCAGGAATTAAGAATCAGGAATAAAAAATTTAGTATAAAATCCATAATTCGTAATTCATTATTCATTATTCGTAAATCCGATGGATTTACGTTAATCGAGCTTTTGATTGTTATTGTAATTATCGGAGTTTTGGCTACAATTATTATGGCAAATTTTGTCGGCGTTCGGGAAAGATCGCGGGATGCGCAGAGAAAAGCAGATCTTCGGCAAATACAATCTGCTATCGAGTTTTACAAAGCAGATCAAGCAGATTATCCTTCGCCAGATTCTTTTCCAACATGCGGCAATTTACTTAAAGGAGGAACTCCTGATATCACATATATGGCAAAAATTCCCTGCGATCCGAGCGGAACAAATTATTGGAATGGTGGAAATTACTATTATGGTTACTCTTCTGTCACAAGAACTTATACTCTTGGCGCATGTATTGAAAATACAAATGATGCAGATCCTCAGGTTACATCAACTAGCCCAAGCGGATCATCAAGTGATTGCCCGAATTTACCAGGCAAGTATTATGTTGTTACAAATCCATAATTATAGAAAATTGAAAAATGAAAAATGAGAATTAAAAATAATATGAAAAAACTCTCAACTCTCAACTCCCAACTCTCAACTCGCAAAGGCTTTACCCTGATCGAGCTTTTGATTGTTATAGTAGTTATCGGAATTTTGGCAATTATTTTTTTTGCAAATTATATAGGAGTAAGAGAAAGGGCCAATGATTCTAAAAGAAAATCCGAGCTTCGCCAAATACAGCACGCTTTGGAACTTTATAGGTACGATCAGGGAGCTTATCCCACCCCCAGTCTTCTAAATTGTCCTACTGGTGGACCATTTCCATTTACTTACTTTGGAAATCCGACCTGTAATGTAACTTATATGCAGAAAATTCCGGCCGATCCTAAAGGCACCACTTATTACAATGGCGGTAATTACTACTATACAAGCACGGGAACCAGTTATACCCTTTGCGCGTGCCTGGAAAATACAAATGATAATCAGGGAGCAACTAATAATACATGTGTCGGTGCCCCAGCTATAACTCCCAACTGTAGCGCAGCGGGAGGTTCGGATAAATTCTTTGTTTTAGAAAGCCAATGAGTATTAGAAATTGATAATTGAAAGTTGAAAAATGATAATTAAAGAATATATGAAAAAAAAATCTTCCCGTCCTTGGCGAAAAAACTCTCAATTCTCAACTCTCAATTCTCAACTCTCAAGTGGTGCTGGATTTACTTTAGTAGAATTAATCGTTGTTATTTCTGTTGCGGCAGTTATTTCTGTTATAGGTATTGCGGCTTTTGTTTCGTATAACCAGTCCCAGTCGTTAAATGCCGCGGCCGGGGATATTGCAAATATGTTTAGTCTTGCAAAATCAAGAGCTGCATCCGGAGTAAAACCAACTCCCTGCGAAAGTCAGACTCTTAACGGTTACCAGATTTCGATTAACATAGCCGCTAAAACTTACGAACTTAATGCAATTTGTCCTCCCATAACTTGGTTTATCCTAAAAAATACTTTGCCAGATCCTATAACCTTTTCTAGCGAATATCCTCCTGATCCTACAGAGTATTTCTTTCCGGTTTTAATTGGAGGGATTAGCGCAAGTGGAGCAAGAACGATTGTTCTAAGCGGTTTTAATAAAACCAAAACCATTACAGTTGATTCTCTGGGAAACGTCAGATTAGCTGAGAATTGAAAGTTGAAAGTTGAGAATTGAAAAATGACATTAGAAAGTGATAGTTGAAAATTGAGAGTTGATAATTACAATTGAAAATTGAGAATGGAAAGTTGAAGAATATGGCGAATAAAGAATGGAAAAAAATTTTCTTGACAGATTATTAAAATTTTCGGTGAGTGTGATTAATTTATCGAATCAATTGCCAAAAACTCCGGCAGGATTTGCTATCGCCAGTCAATTTATAAGGTCGGGAACGTCAATAGGTGCTAATGTTGAGGAGGCTCAGGATGCGTCTTCTACAAAAGATTTTGTGCAAAAGCTTAGCATTGCCTTAAGAAAAGCAAGAGAAACTAATTACTGGTTAAAAATAATGCAATTACGGAAATGATATCTAAGGAGAAGACAAGCAGGGAAATTTTGGAATGCGGGGAAATTGTTGCAATCTTAACATCAAGCGTAAAATCATCTAAGAAAAAAATGCTATGAAAAAAAACTCTCAATTCTCAATTCTCAATTCTCAATTCTTTAGTGAGTCCGGGCAGACTTTGCTTGAAGCATTAATCGCACTTGCCACCGCGGTTGTAATAATTTCGGCAATGACTGTTATGGTTTTGTCTTCCTTAAACAATGCGCAGTTTAGCAAAAACCAAAATCAGGCAACGCAATACGCACAGCAAGGAATAGAATTTTTGAAAAATCTAGCTCAATCTGATTGGGTAACATTTGCTGCCTATAGCGGGAGCTATTGTCTTTCTCAAGACAGTACAACATTGATCTCAAAGCTCGATCCACCCGGATGCGCTCAATCTTCATATATTATTAACAATTTATTTGTAAGAGAAGTTACTATATATAACGATTCAGATTCTACAAATAATAAATGTACTCCTCTACAAAATAGTGTATTAGTTACTGTCTCTGTTGGATGGGCAGATAATAAATGCACAGATTCATCAGATGTTTACTGCCATAAAATACCGTTGAGCTCGTGTATTTATAATTCAACGACAGCCACTTCTCCCTAGAAAAATTATGAATTAAGAATTATGAACAAAGACTTATTATATACAGAAATCAAAAAATCTCTTAAATCCAGCACCACTTTTGCCAGGAGAGTTATGTATGATTAAAAAGAAGTCAATTAGCAGGTGTTATATAAAGATTTTAGAAAAAGTCAAAAGTGGTGCTGGATTTACTCTGATCGAGCTTTTGGTGGTTATTTTAATTATCTTTTCTGTTGGAGTTTTAATTTCAAGCGTACTTTTTTCTGCTCTGCGAGGTGCTAATAAAACAAATACTATAGATTTGGTTAGAAGAAACGGAAACTCGGCAATAACCCAAATGTCCAGAATGATAAGATATGCGCAATCCTTCGACGGAGTAAGTACAGATGGAACAACTTATATACCGGATTGTGTCGTTTCCACTCTTCCTCCCTTGACTCCAACGCCAACTCCAATTGAATATTCTTATGTTAAAATAACTTCTTTTGACGGAGGCGTTACTATTTTTAGCTGTTCACCTCCTTCCCCGACTCCTCCCCCTGTTATTGCCTCAAACGGCGCTTCTCTCGTAGATGATAATTCCGTGAGTGTTTCAAGCTGTTATTTTACGTGTTCACAGAATAATAAATTTTCGCCTCCAAATATTGGAATAAAATTTAGCCTTACGCAAGAAGGGAACCCTCAATCTTATGAGAATATGGTTCCTCCTGTTTCTTTTCAAACGTCTGTAAGCGTTAGAAACTATTGACCCCGCACCACTTTTACGCAAGATTTATTAACATTAGATATAGAATGTTAATCACCATTTTTTTTAAGAATTACTTTTTAATTGTTCAAAAAGTGGTGCGGGGTTGACATAAACCCAAATGATTGCTACGCTTAGTGTATGGAGCTTTTGCAAAAAGAGATTGAAAAAGGGCAGACTCTTTTAATAGTCGTTCTGGTAATGGTAATTTCTCTGACGGTCGGTTTGTCGGTTGTTTCAAAGACCATAACAAACCTTAGGACAACAACAGAGGAGGCAGATTCCGCAAAAGCACTTTCCGCAGCAGAAGCGGGAGTTGCACAACAGCTAAGATCAGGTCCAACACCAGTCGCAGTCGTAGGGTCAATTCAAACAGGCACAAAATTTAACGCTAGCCTTACTTCCGTCAGTGGCACAAATTTTTTAGTAAACGACGGAAACGTAATTTCTCAGGATGAAGGTGCAGATGTATGGCTTGTTGAGCACGATTCAGCAGGAAGCCCTGTTTTTAGCAGTCCTTGGACTGGAAGTTTGACAATTTATTGGGGAGACGGATCAGGTGATTGCAATCCTAATTCGGTCTTACCAAAGCCGGCTTTGGAGATAATAACAATAACAGGTTCTCAGGCAAGTCCTAAGACAACCAGATATGCTTATGACCCGTGTTCACGATCAAACAATTTTACGTCTGTTGCACAATCGATTAATACAGTTTCGGGCAAGACATTTTATTATAATACATCTGTATCGCCTATAAGCATAACTGATGGACTTTTGGTAAGAATTATTCCGCTTTATGCAAATACAATTTTAGCAGTAACAGGAACAGCCATCTTGCCCCAACAGGGATCGGTAATAACTTCAACCGGTCAAGCCGGAAATGTAACAAGAAAAATTAATGTAGTTAAGGGATATTTTACTCTTCCGTCTGAATTTTTTAGCTACGGTCTCTTTGTCCCAAGATAAATATTATGATTCGATTCCACTCGCCATTATAGTATAAATGAATAAAAAACCCTTCGGCCTTAATATCGGCATAGCTTCGATTAAAGCTGTTTGGCTGTCTTCCCTTAAAGAAGGTTTTTTGCTTGATGCCTCCATCATATCTCCTGCTCCTCCCAAGGGAATGTTATCGGAGTCTCCGCTTGATGAGGAAGAAATGGCCAGAGCAATAGGGACAGCAGTAGAAAATGCAAAAATAATTTCAAAATTCGTTAATGTAGCTCTGCCTGAGAATCAGGTATATACAAAAGTAATTGAAATGCCTATGTTATCCGATAAAGAGTTGTCTTCTGCTATCTTTTGGGAAGCAGAGCAAAATATTCCTGTGTCTTTATCTTCGATAACTCTTGCCTGGAATGTATTAAAAAGACCAAAAAAAACAATTGGTAATGAAAAGATGCATGTTTTAATGGTTGGCGCGCCTACCATGCTTGTTAATAAATATCAAAAGGTACTTTCTATGGCAGGACTTCATATTAATGCACTTGAGACAGAGCTTTTGTCTATAATAAGAGCATTGGTTCTTTCGGAAAATTTTCCGCCCTCGATTATTATAAATATTGGCTCTGTTAGTACCTCTTTGACAATTGTGCAGGATGGAATTATGATATTCACATATTCTATTTCAACAGGAGGAATTGCAATTAATAGAGCAATCTCCGCAGATTTTGGTTTAACACAAATTCAGGCTGAAGAATATAAAAAAAATTATGGAATATCAAAAGAGGCGTTCGGGGGTAAAATAGGCAAAGCAATCGAGCCAATTCTTAATTCTATTTTGGCCGAAGTCAAAAAATCCCTCGTTTTTTATTCGGAAAAATATAAGAATGATAAACCAATCAGGCAAATTCTACTTACGGGAGGATCTGCAAAACTGCTCGGAATCGACTTATTTTTTGCAAACAATACCAATATCGAAACCGCTACTGTTAATCCCTGGAAAATAGTCTTAAATCAGAAAGAACTGCCGCAGGAAGTGCTCGATAACGGACCTGATTATACAATCGCTGTAGGTCTTGCAATGAGGGACAATGAAAACTGATATTAATCTTGCTTCAGGACCCTTAGTAGAATCTGCTTCGAAAAGTAAAGCCTTAGTAATCTTAAGAATAGCCGGAATTTCCTCAATTATATTTATTACCATAGTATCAATATTATCATTTGGGCTAACAAATCAGATCTCTCCGGATAACGTTAAAAAACAGAAAGACAGAATTCTTTTTAATATTAAATTTCTCCATGAAAGACAGGCAAAAATCTCTGCTGTAAACAGCAAGATTGCTGATATTTCAAAAATTTTGGATAGCAGAACAAACTACGATTCCGAAATAAATACTTTTCTGGAAAAAATTCCCAGCGGAGTTTTAATAAATTCGCTTGGAATCGATAAGAGTAAAGTTACCGTTACAGTATCATCCGATTCTCTTTCTTCTATAGATAAAATGTTAAATAGTTTTTTTGGAATGATTGCGGAAAAACAAATTATTAAAAGTATTACCGTCCAAAGTCTTTCCTCAGGCCAAGGGGGCGGAAGTTATAGCTTATCTATAAAAGCAAATAAACTATGAAAGAAAACATCAGTATAGACATAAATACTATAAAAACATTATATAGAAAATATAAAGAGCATCTCGTTTATATACTAGTAATATTTATAACAGTTATACTTTTTTTATCCTTCGTTTTGCCTGGAATTAAAGACGTAGTTAAATTAAATAATGAAAGAAAAACTGAGTTAAACAAGCTTTCTATCTTAAAGAATAATCTTAATTTGCTGTCAAATATTGCTGACTCAGAGCTCTCCTCGCAACTTCTAGTTGTATATTCTGCCTTGCCTTCAGAGAAAGATTTTGAGGGAGTACTGAATTCTATTTCCCTAGCGACTGCAAAATCCGGAGCATCTTTAAATGATTACGAATTTCAGGTTGGGAGTTTATCTTCTTCTCCGGTTGAAACTACTGGTTTTCCTTTTTTAACGCTCTCCGTAAGTATACGGGGTACTCCGCAACAAGTTGCTAAGTTTATTGGTTATCTTTCAGAATCCACACCGCTTTCCGAGGTAACAAGTATAATTCAAAATTCGAACAGCGCCACAGTAGCTATTAATTTTTATTACAAAGCATTGGTTCCGTCTCAGTTTAATGATAGTAAAGCAATAGCCCCAATATCGGAAAAGGGGAAACAGATTATAAGAACTCTTTCTTCTTGGGGAGTAAATAACTTACCAGGACCTGAGGCTCCGATTCCCAGTACGTCTTCGGCTAACCCGTTTTAACCTTTTTTTATAAGATCTGGCCGGGATTTTTTCGTTATTTCTACTGCTTGCCTTTCTCTCCACTCGGAAACAGCCTTATGGTCCCCCGATAAAAGAACTCTAGGAACAATTAAATTTTTGTATTTTTCCGGTCTTGTATATTGAGGATGCTCTAAATAGTTTTCTCCGTTGATTTTATTGGAAAAAGATTCCTCGCCCACAACGTTTTTGGACAAGACATTTTTTATAAGCCGAATAATGCTATCCGTAATTAACATTGCCGGAATCTCTCCTCCGGTAACTACAAAATCTCCAATAGAAATTGTTTCATCTACGAATTCTTTTATTCTCGCATCTACGCCCTCGTAATGCCCGCAAACAAAGATTAAATGCGATACCTTGGATAGTTCAATCGCTTTTTTTTGATCGAAGGTTTTTCCAACGGGATCAAGAAGGATAACCCTTTGTTCTATTGACCCCGATTTAATCGGGGCTGAACGGATGTTCTTTTTGTCCTGATCGTTATATAATATCTTTGCCTGCCTGATTGCTGTTTCCAAAACATCGACTCTCATGATCATACCCTTACCTCCTCCATATGGCTTGTCGTCTACAATTTTATGCCTTCCTAGCCCAAAGTCTCTAATATTTATGTAATTTATTTTTACCAATCTTTTCTTGATCGCATTTTTTATTATTGAATGATCAAATGGACCCTGAAACATTTCGGGGAAAAGAGTCAATATAGAGATTGTCATAGTTATATTTTAATAGAATAGAGAGGAATTAATTGGATGTTTCTTCCAAGACTATATTTATTTTTTTATTTTGCTTTATAGCCGGAATTTTTAAAACATTTCTTATGGCTCGAATGACCTTTCCATTTTTGCCTATAACTTTTCCCATATCTTCCTTATCGACAATAACCTTAAATGTTACAAATTCACCGTCGCTTTCTTCGGCTATCTGAACCTTCTTAGGCATATCGACTATAGAGTTTATAATATAAGAAAGAGCAGTTTTCATTGTTTTAAGATATTTGCAACGGAAGCAGTAGGTTTTGCGCCTTTTGTCAGCCAGTAATTATATCTATCCATGTTAATCTTTTTTACTACTTCTTTTTCTCTTTTTTCGTATCTTCCAATTATCTCTATAGATTTTCCGTCTCTCTTGCTTCTTTTTTCTTTAACAACAATTCTATATTTTCGCTCGCCTTTTCTTCCTGTTTTAGTGAGTCTTATCATAACTGCCATAAACGTAATTTTAACATTATCTTAATATATTCACAAGTCTTATAACTTAGGGCTTACAAGAGCACGCTGGGCCGCATCTTTTTCGGCTTCTTGCTTTGACTTTCCCTTACCTTTACCAAAAAGGACATCATTTACAAAAACACCTACCGTAAAAAATTTTTTATGGGCCGGTCCTTCCTCTCTTAGCACTTTATATACAGGAGAGATCTGCTTTTTTGCTTGAATAATTTCCTGAAGCAGACTTTTGGCATCTTTTAAGATTTTTTTGGAATAATAAAATTCCGCTTTTGGAAGAAGAACCCTGTTTATGAATTTAGTTACCTCTTCGATCCCCTGATCTAAAAAGAGAGCGCCTATAAAAGCCTCAAAACAATCGGCAAGAAGACTTGTATTTTCTCTTCCTTTTGATTCCTCCTCCCCCTTTGAAAGCTTTAGAAGATTTCCAAAGTTTAATTCTCTTCCAACTTGTGCCAGGGTTTTGGTATTTACCAAAAGGGATCTTAAGTTTGTCAGAGATCCTTCATCAAAATTTGCATATTCACTATACAGAAATTTAGATACAACGAATGAAACTACACTGTCGCCTAGAAATTCCAGCCTTTCGTTTGAGGAGAGTTTTTCTCTTGTTTCATTTAGATAAGATCTATGTATAAAAGCCTGTTCAAAAAGTTTTTTATTTTTAAATTTTGGAAGATCAATCATAAATTTTACGCAACTATATTTCCCAATGCTCCGTTTACAAAAGAAGGACTTGATTGTCCGCCGTATTCTTTTGCTAATTCTATTGCTTCATCAATTATAACCTTGGGCGGTTCTTTTTTTTCGATAACCAATTCAAAAATCGCAAGTCTTAAAATTGCCAAGTCTACCTTATTGATTTTGTCTATCGGAAACTCCGGAGCTGCTTTTTTTATATTATTGTCTACAGCTTCTAAATTAGCTAAGATTCTTTTTGTTTTTTTATCGATTGGCTGATTATGAAAACTTTGCTTAAATAGGTCCTCAACTATTTTTTGTCTTTTTTTGTGTCTTGGATCAAGGGGATTTTTCATACTTCGATTTCCTCAGTATGACCCTGAGTTTTTCGAAGGGTCATTCTTCTCTTCCTTGCCCTTCTTCTCTTTTTTAATTATAACCTGTTCACCTTGATAAAAACCACAATTCCTGCAAACTACATGAGGCGGATTTAATGCTTTGCAATTAGAACAGACTATTCCGGTGTAAGTTTTAAGGTGAATACCTGCCCGTCTTTTCCCCTTTCTTTGTCTTGAATGTCTTCTCTTTGGTTCCTGCGGCATTTCCCTATTTTACCCCATTTCGTCTTCCGTCGCAATACTTTGGGGCATACCGTAAACTTTTATTAACAGCTCATTTATAGGCGTATTCTCGGAGATGCCAGCATAAAAAACATAAACCGCTCTTGTATCTTTTTCAATCCCTCTGATTTGGTCAGCGATACCCGGATCGAGATCCTCAAAAGAGACTACTTTTTGATTTTCATCTAAAGTTAAATATGAAAGACCGGCATCAAATCCTTTGCACTCTTTTATGCCCATCACTAAAAATTCCTGACCTAAATCTTTTGCTTTTTGATTAGCTTGTTGAAGATCATCGCATCTTTCATATCTTGGATACCAATTTGTAAGCTGAGCATAAATCCATTCACCCTGCAGCCTGGGAAATTCATAATGTTTGGCTAGTACGTTCAGTGCTTGCCTATCAGTCATTTTTCTAAGTTTTTGCGGGCTTAAGAGATTGGATCCGTCGCGAGAATAAAGAGGCCTTAAGAGATTGGCTACAAATAAATCTCTTCCCTGGCTTGTAGGTTCCATATATAAATGTTTATGCATGAGAGCTCTCAATAATAGAAAAACTCCTAAATGTTTTACATCTGAAAAAAACACAAGATCTCTTTTCCTATCAACCACGACATCTTTATAAATGTTTCCAATATCGGGATAATGAGACAATGGATATCTTAATTCAATAAGATATGGATAAATATTTATTCCACTTCTGATACTGCCTATTACTTCGTGAAGATCCTTCATTGTATAAGTAATTCTGTCTGCTATATCAAGTACTTGTCCAAGAACTCCGCGATTTTTTATAATATCGTTAATTGATTCTTTTTTTAATCCTTCTTCTTTTATAAATCTTTCTCCATTTTCGCTTAGCAACTCTTGCCAGAATCTTTCTTCATCCAGATTATCAGGATCGATTGATTTAGTTGCATCTCCTAAAGCTGGTGTTGCTATGTCATGAAGGTTTCCAGATGCTTTAAGATAATTCACAGAAACTTGCGGGAGATTGTTCAGTCTTCCTATTTCACCCGCTGTCATTCCTACTGCAAGTGAATGACTCAATCTGTTATGGGCGTATCCTGTAAAATATTGTATCTCCGGACTAGGTCCCACATAAGATAAAAAGCTTAAGGCTCTTATTCCATTAAGTCTTGACCATATGCCAAACGCAACCGACGCTCTAAATAAAAAATCATCTTCATCAATCCATCGGTTAAGATCAGAAAATGGTAAAAATTCATGAAATTCCCCATCTTCGAATTCATCTGATATATCCATGAAGTGGCTCTGAAGTCTTTCATTTCGTCTTGTCATTTGGAATAAGATTCTATCAGATAGACTTTTCTATTTCAATCCGGGGAGATTCGTTTGGCGTTTTGGTTTTTGATTTTTTCAAAAAGCAGCGGATAACTGGAAAGATTGGGGAAAATTGCTTCTGCTTCTTTTCGGGTTTTTTCAATAAGCGAAAAATCAGAAAATGATGCAACTTTAAGGCTTGGAATTCCGTGTTGGGCAGTCCCGTAAATTTCTCCCGGTCCTCTTAACGTTAAATCAAGTTCTGCAAGCTCTGCGCCAACAAACAAGGATTCCATATTTTTTAGTCTTTTAATAGTTTTTGGATTTTGCGAATCTGAAAACAGTAAGCAGTAGGATTGTTTATTACTTCTGCCAACTCTTCCTCTTAATTGATGGAGTTGGGAAAGTCCAAATCTATCTGCCGCTTCAATTACCATAATCGTTGCGTTTGGAATATCAATTCCTACTTCAACGACCGGCGTTGCAACCAAAATATTTGCTTGTCCATTTTTAAATTTACTTAAAATAGTATTTTTTTCCTTGGCTTTTAATTTTCCATGAATAAGCTCAAGTTTTAAGTCTGGAAAAACTTCTTTTTTTAACCTTTCAAATTCTTTAGTTGCTGCTTTGACTGTTGTTAAAGTTTCCGACTCCTCAATGAATGGACAAATTATGAAAACTTGGCCCTTGCTGTCTACAATCTGTTTTGTTATCCATTCATAGGCATTTTCTCTTTTCTCTTTCGGAACGAGCCATGTTTTGACTACTTTTCGACCGTGCGGCATTTCATCCAAAAAAGATAGATCCAAGTCTCCATACAAAATTAATGCGATTGTTCGCGGAATTGGAGTTGCCGTCATCGTTAAAAGATGCGGGTTTTTTCCTTTTTTTCGAATGACCGCCCTCTGCTCTACTCCAAAACGCTGCTGTTCATCAATTATTACAAGTCCTAAATTTTTTAAATTTAGCTTTTTTGATAAAAGAGCATGTGTTCCAACCAAAATATCACAATCATCAGTGTTTTCTTTTTTGCTTCCCGTAGCAATTCCAACCTTGACTTTAAAAGCAGACAAAAGAGAATCGATAGTCTTAAAATGCTGAAGAGCTAAAATCTCGGTTGGAGCCATAATAACTGACCGAAAACCGTTTAAATAAGAGAGAAACATTGCAATACTGGCAACGACGGTTTTTCCCGATCCAACGTCCCCTTCCAAAAGCCTATTCATAGGTTTTTTGGAAGAAAGATCTTTGAAAATTTCCTTTACGGCCTTTTTCTGTGCATTTGTCAAAGCAAATGGAAGTTTTTTTAAAAATTCTTCGATGCTCCTCTTGTATTTTGAAATCGAGAACGGATTTCCGACAAAATTATTTTTCCATTGAGCCTTTCTAAAAAGAGCAGCAAGTTGCAAGAAAAATAGCTCGTCAAAAGCCAGTCTTGCCCTTGCTTTTTCTGCTTGTTCAAGTGATTGTGGAAAATGAGTCTGTTCAATTGCTGGCCTTAACCCCATCAATTCACCCCTTTCTAAAATTGAGTCTGGAATGTACTCGTTTACAAATTGTATTTGTTCTTTTATGATTTTGCTTATTTGACGGCGTAACCATTTTGATGAAACTCCTTTAGTCTCATTATAGATTGACACCAATCTTGCCGTATGGATGGGTTCACTTTCGTTGAACAGAACTTCGTATTGTTGGGATTGAAATATTGTTTTGTTTTTAAACCAGTCAACTTTTCCTGCTAAAGAAACAATATCCCCTTTTTTAATTATTTTTGGTATGAAAGGCTGGTTAAACCAAATAACATCAATTTCTCCTGTTTCATCGGCGACCTTGGCTTTTTGAAGATTTTTCCATTTTCTCGTGTATTCATTTTTTATTTCCGTCACCCTTCCTCTTATAGTTATGATTTCTCCCGGTTGAATCTCTGCAATTTTCGAGACCAGTGAGTAATCTTCATATCTAAAAGGAACGTGATAAAGGAAATCGCTGATTTTTTTTATCCCTAACTTTTCCAGCCGAGACGCGTAGTTTTTAAAGGCGTTTCCGGCCTCTTTAATTGGTATTTCTAAGTTCATAATTTCTTTATTGAAGAGTAAGGAAGGGTAGAAAAGACATTACAACCAAAGCAATAGTTGCGATTGCAACTACTATTTTCCAAATCCACTGGTGTTTTCTAAAAACCTCCATATTTATATATCATAGCATAGAAAAGAATACTAATGCCAAAAAGCGCGACGGCGTGTAAATACCATCGGAATTTCTGCTTTATTCGCAGCTTCTATAGATATTTTATCATTTACAGAACCACCCTGTTGAACAATTGCGCCAATCTTATATTTTGCTGCAAGTTTTACTGAATCTTCAAATGGAAAAAAGCTATCGCTTACTAAAATTGCACCATTTGTATATTTTCCTGCCTGCGTAAGCGCTATTTTTGTAGACCTTATCCTTGAAGTTTGCCCCGATCCTATGCCCCTTGTCATTGGGAGATCTTTATCTACTACAATTACAGAATTTGATTTTATCCGGGTAATAAAAATCCATGCTATTTTCATTTGTTCGAGTTGTTTCCGTGTAGGTTTTTTATTGCCTACCACTTCCCATTTTCTGAAATCCTTATCTGAGTAAATATCTTGAGTCTGTAGAATAAAACCGTCGTCAACCCATTTTATATTGAATATATTCTTTGTAGGTTTTCGAAGGTTTCCTATTTCATATATTCCCATGCTTTTTCGAATTTTTGATAAAATCTTTAATGATTTTCGTTCTATTTTTGGAGCAGCGATAATGTCTATAAACCCTTGCCCATTGTCTTTAAATTCCGCGATAACTCTTGCACTTTCTACATCAAAAGTTTTATTCATTACAATTACCCCTCCAAAAGCAGATTCAGGATCTGCTTCAATTGCTCTCTGAAGTGATTGCTCCGGGGTATTTCCCAATGCAATTCCACACGGAGTATTATGCTTTATGACAACCGAGCAAGGCTCGTTAAAAATTTTGACGGATTCAAGACCTGCATTTATATCGGTAATATTTGTTAATGATAAATCCCTGCCCCATAATTTTTTTAATCTTCCTAAAGCTGAGGCATTTGATAAAAGATATAATGCGGCTTTCTGATGCGGATTTTCACCGTAGCGAAGATTTATCATTTTTTTTCCGGGAATCGTGATTACACTGGGAAAAGGATTTGTATTAAGATATTTTGCAATTTGGGAATCGTAAAAAGATAAATTACTAAATGCTTTTGCAGCTAGGTTTTTTTTTAAGATTTCGGAAACATTTTTCTTTTTAAGTTTTTCAGAGACTTCAATATAATCCTTAGGATCAGTTATTACAATTACATTTTTAAAATTCTTAGCGGCTGCTCTTACCATTGTTGGTCCGCCAACATCCATGCTTTCAATTGCGTTATCTACCAACTTACTTTTTTGTATAGTTTCTTCAAAAGGATAAAAATTACATACGACAATATCAATTGGTTTTATTTTTAATTGTCTTGCCTCTATTTGGTGTTTTCTATTGGATCTGTCGAATAAAATTCCCGACTCAATCTGAAAACTAATCGTCTTCATTCTTCCATCAAAACTTTCAGGATTACCGGTTATATTTTTGACTGGAATGATAGGAATTTTTTGCTTGACAAGAACTTTTGCGGTGCCTTCGGTTGAAATAATTTTGTATCCTAAGGATACGAGGTTTTTCGCAAAATCTACAATGCCGGTTTTATCATAGACACTTATAAGAGCGTACTTTTCTTCTGCTTTTTTCATTTGGTAAATCTCTGGACGTCTTTTAGTCCGGTATCAGTCCTAAAATGAAGATTATTTCCTTCAACACTTACTTGAGCCATTGCAGAATATGCTCTTGCTCTTGCATCAATTGGATTGTCTCCTTTTGCAACAATGTAAAATAATCGTCCGCCCGAAACATAATATCTTCCCTCCTCCTTTTTTATTCCGGCACCATATAATATTACTCCATCCATTTTTATAACCTCATCAATTCCATAAATTTCTTTACCCACAACGTCTGAATAATTATCAGGGTATCCTACAGAAACACCTGCAACAGCGACTCTGTATTTTTTGTCGGTTTTGATTTTTATTCCTTTAAGATTTTTATTGACAACAGTCTGTCCGAGTTCATATAAATCTGTTTGTAATCCTGGTAATATAACCTGAGCTTCTGGATCTCCCCATCGTGCATTAAATTCAATAACATAAATTTTCTGGCGATTGTGTAAATAAATTCCTCCTAGATATAATACCCCCCTATATTCTCTTCCCGTATGTCTTAAATATTCAAAAACAGGCGTTATGATTTCGGAATCTACCGCTGAGGATATTTCTGATGTTACCAAAAAGGGTGGCGAGCTTGATCCCATGCCACCTGTATTGGGACCTTTGTCATTATCATAAAGCCGTTTCTGATCTTGTGCACTTCCCAGCCTCTTGAATGTTTTGCCATCACTTATTACAAAATAAGAAAATTCTTCTCCTTCCTCAAAGGGCTCCTGTTCTCTTCCGATCCAGTCATCGATTAAATAAGTTCTAGCTGCACTTGGAAATCCTCTTAGTAGTTTTCTAATTCTTGATTTTGCTCGACTCTTCTTTTCTATGGGTAGAACTGCTTTTCCCTGCGCAAGACCATCTGCTTTTACAAACCAACTTTTATTGTCCGGCTGTCCTAAAACATATTCAACTCCCTGCATCATTTTAAAAATTCCGTATTCCGGCTGAGGAAGTCCAATTACTTTCCCCAAATTTCGTGCGAATGCCTTGCTCCATTCTATTTCGCCTGCTCTTTTTGTAGGGCCTACTACTGAGACTCCTTCTTTAGCAACTGCATCAACTAGTCCTGCTTCTACGGCGTTATCTTGAGCAACATCAACAAGATCTACATTTTCGTGCTTAACGACTTCTAGGATTTCTGCTATGCTTGTAGTTTTTAATTTGGGGAAAGTTTTAACCGGTTTTTCAGAAACCGATTGCATTAGATCGTTTCCCGGTACGGCAAGTACTCTTTTTACATGGGGACTTTTTGCATAGGCATCAACAAGAGCAGATCCCCTTCCACCACCGTCTATTACTAAAACCACTCCTGTTTCCTTGCCCATAGAAGTTGTATTAAGAGGCAGATTTTATTTTTGCAAATCTGTGTTTTCCTACTTTTATTACTTTCTCATTTTTAAGTTCAATCATTTTATTCGGATCAGTTGCGATGATTCCATCAATCGAAACTCCTCCCTGTTCTACCAGTCTTTGCGCATCGGATTTACTTTTGGCAAGTTTAGTCTCAACAAGAATATCAGTTAATTTTTTTTCGGAAGCATTAAATTTGTGAATTTTCATATAATCTGGAGATTCTTTTTTTTGAACGGTTTTTTCAAAATTGTTTTGCGCGTTCTCTGCTTCTTTTCCTGTGTAAAGCTCTTTAACAATCTGCTTTGCTAATTCTTTTTTTGCACTAATTGGCTTTCCGCTGTTTTTCAACTCTTTTTCGATATTTTCAATTGCCGAAATCGACATATCTGTTGCAAGTGTAAAATATTGAGCAATAAGATCGTCATTTATCGCCATAACCTTAGCGTACATGTCAAAAGGGTTATCCTCAAGCCAAATTGCATTGTTCCATGTTTTACTCATTTTTCGCCCGTCTGTTCCAGGCAAAAACCCATTTGCTAAAATGAATGATTCTTTTTTGCGCCAGTTTTTGATAAGTGTTCTTCCTGCCTGCATATTAAAAGTTTGATCGGTTCCTCCTATTTGTATATCAGTATTCATAAAATAACTGTCATATCCCTGCATAGCAGGATATAGTCCTTCGTGAAGACCTACATGTTTTCCGCCCGAAAGTCTTTTCTTAATTAGTTCTCTTGCGGCAAAATCTCCAAAAGAAAATTGCTGTGAAAGTTTTACAACTTCTTCGAAAGTTAATTTTGAAAGCCATTCGCTGTTATATCTTACTCTAATTTTGGAAAAATCCAAAACCTTTTCTGCCTGTTTCTTATAAGTTTTAAAATTTTCCTCAATTTGCGAAGATTTTAAAACCGGGCGCTGTGCGTCTTTATCGGATGTATCTCCAATTAAAGCAGTAAAATCACCTATTAAAAAAGTAACATTGTGAGAAAGATCTGCAAATGCTTGAAGCTTTCTTAGGGGTACAGCATGTCCCAGATGGATTTTTGTAGCTGTCGGATCGATTCCTAAATATACATTTAATTTTTTTCCGCTTCGCAGTTTTTTTTCGAGTCCCTCCTTTGAGGGGATTATGTTTGCCACTCCCCGAGTCAAAAGCTCTTCAATCTTATCCATGCCTTAAGTATATCACGACTAGTCGCTGGCAACTAGCCACTAGTAGCTAGTTTTGGTATACTTAAGATATGGTTGATTACTCAAGAAGATCGTCTCGAAGAAAGAGATTTAAAGGCAGTTATTCAAAAGTTCTTCTCTACAGCAATTTAGCAAAATATGCGTTTTACGGACTTATTGCTTTTATAATAATAATGACCGGTCTTTTCTTATGGTACGGAAGAAGTCTTCCAACTCCCGGGAAACTGATAAACCCGCCCCTTGGGCAATCTACGCGAATTTACGACAGACGCGGAATTCTTTTGTACTCGGTCTATCAAAACCAGAATCGTACGTATGTAAAACTTAAAGACATTCCCAAGAATTTACAAAACGCTACAATTTCGATAGAAGATAAAAATTTTTATAAGAATCAGGGTTTTTCTGTGACCGGCTATCTTAGGGCTTTAAGAAATATAATTTTGCTTAGAGGACTTTCGGGCGGATCAACCATTACCCAGCAGCTTGTTAAAAATGTTCTTTTGTCTTCCGAACGTACCCTGCCGCGGAAGATAAAAGAGTTAATGCTTGCAATTCAGGTAGACAAAAAATATTCCAAAGATCAAATTCTTGAGATGTATTTAAACGACGTGCCATATGGAGGAACAAGTATTGGAGTTGAGGCAGCAGCCGAGTCATATTTTGGAAAAAAGGTAAAAGACTTAGATATTGCGGAAAGTGCTTTTTTGGCCGGGCTTCCTCAATCTCCAAGCATTTATTCTCCATATTCGGGCGGAAAATATTACATCAATCGGACCGAGGAAGTTTTAAAACAGATGGTTTCAGAAAAATATATAACCAAAGAAGAAAAAGAAAATGCACTTTCGGAAATAAAAAATAAAACCTTTTCCCAAAAAGACACTTCGATAAAAGCTCCCCATTTTGTTATTTATGTTAAGCAGCTTTTAGCAAAACAGTTCGGGGAAGCAGCTGTTGAAAACGGCGGACTACAGGTTACAACGACACTTGACTATTCGATTGAAAAAGAAGCAGAAAAGATAATAAAAGAAGAGATCGACAAACTTAAGGGCTACAAGGTGGGTAATGGCGCTTCGATTGTAATGGATCCTAAAACAGGGGAAATTTTGACAATGGTTGGAAGCAAGGACTATTTTGACGACAAGAATGACGGCAATTTTAACACTGCCTTGGCAAATAGACAACCTGGGTCATCCTTAAAGCCAATTATGTACGCGACTGCTTTTGAAAAAGGATATGTGCCCTCAACAATGATTATGGATGTTAAAACAGATTTTCCAAGCAATGATCCAAAACACCCAATTTATACACCCGTTAACTACGATGGAAAATATCATGGGCCAATTCAGTTAAGATTTGCTCTAGGAAACTCTATTAATCTCCCTGCCGTAAAGATGATGGGTCGAGTCGGAATAAAAGACGTTATGCAAAAAGCCTACAATATGGGAATTGAGAATTGGAAACCGACTGCGGAAAATATGGCAGATGTTGGACTTTCCCTTGTTTTGGGAGGCAGAGAAACAACGCTCTTAGATGAAGTTACTGCATACTCGGTTTTTGCAAACCAAGGGGTAAAACAAGAACCGGTTGCAATTCTTAAAGTAACCGACAATCGCGGAAATACGCTTTTTGAACATAAAAAAAGAGACGGGCAAAGAATTTTATCAACGGATATTGTCTATTTAATATCTCATATTCTTTTGGACAACAATGCAAGGACTCTTGCGTTTGGCCCAAATTCTTGGCTGATTATTCCCGGAAAAACAGTTTCTGTTAAAACTGGAACTACAGATCAAAAAAGAGATAACTGGACTGTCGGATATACTCCATCTTATGTTGTTGGAGTTTGGGTGGGAAACAACGATAACAGCCCAATGAACCAAGCAATCTCATCAGGGGCTACGGGGGCATCTCCCATTTGGAATAGAATTATGCGAGTCGTTTTAAAAGGAAAAGGAGACGAGCCGCCTAAAAAGCCAGATAATGTAGTTGCGTTTACGATAGATGCCTTTGGCGGAGGTTTGCCGGTGGGGGGCCAGCCTACGAGGTCAGAGTACTTTATAAAAGGCACCGAACCAACAGGACCTGGCCCAATTTATCAGAAAATAAAACTTTCAAAGCATCAGAATGGCAAATTGGCAAATCAGTCAGAAATAGATATGGGAGACTACGACACCAAGGACTATATAGTTTTCTATGAAGAAGATCCCGTTTCAGCCGATGGAAAAAACAGGTGGCAGGAAGGGGTCAATGATTGGCTTGCGAGCCAATATGTTGGTAATGAAAAGTATCATCCCCCAACCGAAATTTCAGACTATCAGCCATCTAAACCCAGTCCATTTTCTACTCCAACGGAAAATATATCACCAACTGTAACTCCAGTCTTAACCCCAACCCCGGCTCCTTAATTTTCATTCTTTTAGTCCTGCTTTAAATTTCTTTTTTAACGCATGTAATATTTTTTCTCGAATCTTTGAAACTTCTTGGTTTGTTAAATTTTTCTGTCTATCTTGATAAACAATGTGAAAAGTTTTTGAGCTCCCAAAGACATCGAGAAGACTGATTTGACTAATCAATGGGCTTTGTTTTTTTATTTCTCCTATGATATCCCCTACTGTGATTTTTTCGAAAACTTCTATTGTAAGGTCTTCAATTATCGGCGGATATTTTGGAATGGGTTTATATTTCTTAGATAAGTTCATTTTTGATAAAATATCCGAAAAATTAAGCTCAAAAAAAACTCCTTCATCGAAAATCTGAATATATTTTGCCCATTCTTCATTTATCCCGTAATCCTCAAACATTCTTTCAATTATTCCCTTTACTTCATAAAAGTTTTTATTATTTGATACTGCGCAAAGGGAATAAAACTCTTCGCTCTCGTTGATATTTGATCCAACATAAACCTTTCCTAATTCAAATAAATTTATTTTTTCAAAGCACGGTTTATTTTGCAAAAGAGCTTTTTTAAGACTTGGGACAAGAGACGGTCTTAGGTATTCGAATTCTCTGCTTACGGGATTATCAACTCGCAAACTTTTGTTGGGGTTGATACCGTTTTCCAAAAGATCAGTCTCGCTTATCAAACTATATGTATAAATCTCTGAAAAGCCGCTTGCTATAAGAACATTTTTAACTTTTTTTTCCATCTCATAATCCTTTAAATATGGAACTTGCACAATAGGAATTTGTCCATGCGGAATTGTTTTTGGAAATTTATTGTAGCCATAAAGTCTTGCAACTTCTTCGATTATATCCTCTTCTATTTTTAAATCGTTTCTGTAGGTTGGAATTGTGACTTCCACTGCGTCTTTTGCTTTTTTTAAAGGAGTAAGATTGAGTCTTTGTAATAAATTTAGAACTTCCCCCTCCGTTATTGAGATTCCTAAAATCTTGTTAAGCCTCTCTAGCTTAAGGTTTAGTTTCCATGGTGAAAAAACTTCTTTTTTAATATCAAAAAGGTCACTTGCGATTTGGCCTCCTGCTTCCTTAAGAACTAGCTCAACGCATCTTTTTAACGCATCTACTGTCCCTCCTTTATTTACTCCCTTTTCAAAAATACTGGATGCCTCAGACCGAAGAGAAAGAGAAGTTGCGGTTTTTCTAATTAGAACAGGTACTTCGACCGGAACTCTTATAAATATCGTTTTTGTGTTTTCAAAAGTTCCGCTATTCAACTCTCCTTTTATTCCGCAAAGATCTATTATTTTTTCGCTGTCTGAGATTATAACCGCACCCTTTGGCAGGCGGTATGTTATCTCATCAACGCTTGTAAATTTCTCTCCTCCTTTTGCCTGATGGACTTTCATCAAAGATCCCTTGATCTTTTTATAATCAAATGCATGAATAGGATTTCCGAGCTCAAACATTACATAATTTGTAATATCCACAATATTATTTATTGGCCTTTGACCGATTTTTATCAATTTTTCTTTTAACCAAGCAGGAGACTCCCTTACTGTTATGCCATCAATTATTATTCCTGTGAATCTCGGGTTTATAGAAACGTTGGCCTCTATTTTTAAAGGTAATTTTTTCTGCGGTTTTAAATCGCTAGAAAGTTTTGGGAATTTTATTTTCGTATTTTCTACTGCCGCAATTTCCCTTGCAATCCCTAAAATAGATAAAAGATCGGGCCGATTTGGAGTAATTTCAAACTCAAAAATAATGTCATCGCCATCTTTGATTATTTTCTCAGTACTTAAGCCAATCTCTGTGAGACGCTCTCCAAGATTTTTAGGAGAAAGTTTTACATCAACGTATTCCTTAAGCCAAGATAAAGGTGCTAACATATCAATAGTAAATAGTAAACTTTCATTTTAAATTTAAAATTGTTCTAGGATTCTTATGTCCGGATTTGTCAAGAGTCTTAAATCTTCCATCTCGTATCGAAGAGTTACAAGCCTAGAGAGTCCAATTGCAAAAGCAAACCCCGATACCTTTCTAGGGTCATAGCCAGCAGCTTTTAGTACATTTGGATGAATCATTCCGGCCGGCATTATTTCACTCCATCCTGTCATTTTGCAAAAAGTGCATCCTTTTCCTTTGCAAACAGTGCACTCTATATAGGTATCAACCCCCGGCTCGACAAAAGGAAAATTTGTCGTTGCAAATTTTAATTTTATATTTTCTCCCATGATTTTTCTTAAAACATAATCCAATGTTCCAAAAAGATCTTTAAGGCTTACACTTGTATCTACCATAAATCCTTCGACTTGCCAGAATTCAAAACTATGCGAAGCATTTACATCATCAACGCGATATGTTTTTCCCGGCACGATTACTCTTACCGGCGGCTTAGTTTTTTCCATAATTCTAACTTGCATATTTGATGTTTGGGTTCGTAGTAAAATTTCTCCAGGTTTGACCTTACTGTTTCGAGTGTCCAAGTAAAGAGTTGCTTGAGTATCACGTGAAGGTGCGTTTGGCGGCATATTTAAGGCAGTGAAATTGTAATAATCGGTTTCGATTTCCGGCCCGTCTGCCACCTGATACCCAAGTCCTTTAAAAACATCTACGACATCATAAATAACGTAAGTCATAGGATGAAGATGTCCAATCAGGGGTCTTATTCCCGGAATCGTTGTGTCTATTTTTTCTTTTAATTCCTGAGACATCTGTTTTGTTACCCGAGATTCTTTTTCAGAAATTGTTTCCTCTATTGTATTTTTAACCTCATTGGCTAACCTTCCTATCTCCGGTCTTTTTTCTTTGGGAAGTTTTGATAATTCTTTTATTGCAAGGCTTAATCTGCCCGATCTTCCCAAGAATCGAATCTTTAAGTCATCCAGCTCTTTCTTGTCTTTTGCGTCCAGAATTAGCGAGACAGCCGAATTTTTAATTTGAATAAGTTCTTCTTCCATATATCTAGAGTAGCATAAAAAAACTCCCACTTCCCATTCTAAAATGGCGGGGAGTTAGGGATGGGAGGGGTCTATGCATTTTTTACAGACTCTACCACCTTTTTAAAAGTATCCGGATCATTAACGATTAAGTCGCTTAATATTTTTCTATCGAGCCCAATATTAGCCTTTTTTAGTTTATTAATAAAAAGACTGTAAGAAAAACCTTCTTTTTTTACTGCCTCTCCTATCCGTGTTATCCAAAGCGATCTAAAGTCTCTTTTTCTAAGTTTTCTTCCATGATAAGAATAAGCTCTTGCGTGAAGTTCTGCTTCTTTTGCAACCTTAACAAGTCTGCTTTTGGTTCCTCTATATCCTTTTACAGCTTTTATAAGTTTTTTATGTTTTCTTCTTGATACGATTCCCCTTTTAACTCTTGCCATAAAAAAAATGAAAATTGATAATTGAAAGTTGATAGTTATTTTTCAATTCTCAACTCTCAATTGTAAACTTTTTATGCTTCACCAAGCATCTTTTTTATTTTTTTTGCGAATTCGCCCTTTAACAGACCCGGCTCTTTTTGTCTTCTGAGCCTGCTTTTTGATTTTATAAGCTTGTGATGGCTTTTATACTGATGCGAAAACAAAACCTTTCCGGTTTTTGTAACCTTAAATCTTTTGCTTATCGATTTCTTTATTTTTTTCTTTGGCATCTTTTTTCCTTTCCGGAGAAAGAATTGTTATAAGCTGTCTTCCTTCAAAATGTTTTTCCCGTTCTATTTTTGATATTCCCGACAAAAACTCAATTGATCTCTCAAGTATTCTTTCTCCAAACTCGGGATGTGTTATTTGCCGTCCTGCGAATTTTACTACAAATTTAACTTTATTTCCATCCCCCAAGAATTCCTGGGCCTTTCTTAGAACAACCATTAGATCGTGCTCGTTCATAAAAGGGCCGAGTCTCAGCTCTTTAGTTTCCGACCTTTTTGACTTTTTTTTCTCCTCTTTCTTTTTTTTCTCTTCCTGATATAAAAACTTTTTAAAATCAATGATTTTTACAACAGGAGGCTTAGCGTTTGGAGCTATTTCGACAAGATCAAGGCCCAATTTTCTTGCTTTCTCAAGCGCCGAAAACCGTGAAAGAATTCCTAATTGCTTACCGTCTGATTCCAAAACACGCAATGTGCTTGAAAAAATTCGCTCGTTTACTCTATAAAATTTTCTATTATCTTGTCTTTTTTTAGATCTTCTTATCAATTTCTTTTTGCAACTTTTGTAAAAATTCGGAAACTTCCAATTGTCCCAAATCTTTTCCCTCTCTTGTTCGGACCGAAATTACATTCTCTTTTTCTGTCTCTTTATCTCCTATTATACCTATATAGTTTATTTTTTGTAAAGTGGCGTCGCGGATTTTGCTTTGAAGCGTTTCTGCCCTATCATCAAGCTTAGCTCTAATACTCACGTTTACTGCCTCATTATAAATTTTTTCCGCTTTTTTCTTATGCCTGTCCGAAATCGGCATAATAGTTACTTGGATGGGAGAAAGCCAAAGCGGAAAAGCTCCCTGAAAATGTTCGATTATCATCGCAAGAAATCTTTCATATGATCCAAAAGTTGCTCTATGAAGCATTACCGGTTTTTTTTCTTTTCCGTTTTCATCAGTATATGTTAAATTAAATCTTTGCGGAAGGTTAAAATCAACCTGAATCGTAGAAAGTTGCCACTGTTTTCCAAGCGAGTCCGTTACCATAAGATCCATCTTTGGTCCATAAAATGCCGCTTCTCCTTCAACTCTTTTATGTTTAATGCTTAGCTCCTTAAGTATTTTTTCCATCAGCGTCTGCATTTCTTCCCACGTTTTTTCATCACCCAGATATTTCTTTTTGTCTTTTGGATCCCAAACCGATAATCTTATCCAATTGTCTAATTTAAAATCCGAAAGCATCTGTTTGTTTATCCAAAGGGCTCTTTGGAACTCTTCTTTTACTTGATTCTCTCTTGCAAATACGTGTGAGTCATCAAGGGTTAATGCCAAGACTCTTGATAGCCCTTCTAATTCTCCGGATTGCTCCGATCGATATTGAGTCGTGCTTTCTGCATATCTTTGAGGAAGGTCTCTATACGACCATGGTTTCCGGGCAAAAATTTGTATGTGATGAGGACAATTTGCAGGTTTTAAAATATATTTTCTGTCTTTGGCAAGCATTTCAGGAAACATATCTTGTGAAAATTTCTCAAGATGTCCTGATTTTTCGTATAAATCTTTTCGACCAATGTGGGGAATCCAAACAAATTGATAACCCTGTTCTATTAAAAGTTTGTCTATATAGTCATTAAGTACTTTTCGCAAAACCGCACCTTTGGGGGTAAATAACGGAAGACCTGATCCTACAAGTTTTGAAAAAGTAAATAAGTCTTGCTCTTGTCCTATTTGTTGGTGGCTTTTGGATTGATTCATTGGGTTTATTTTACCAACTGCGGGCTATTTTGTAAATTTTGGAGAACATAAGATGTTAAATCGGAGACAAAGTTACCTATAAACGGAATCCAATCAACGTTTTTGAATACGTAAGTTAAAAGAAAAATTATTACAGAAAAACCCAAGGTTGCTCCAACAGCCCAGGCAATTCCTCCCAAAAAATTATTTAAAATGATATCTTTAAAAGGCCTTTTTACTTTTTCGTATATTTCCACAGATTTAGTATAGCAGAAGATAATTGTTTTTGAAAACCTATTTTGGTAGAATTGTAAAGCTTGGATCCGTAGCTCAGCTGGTTAGAGCGTTGCATTGACATTGCAGAGGTCAGTGGTTCGAGTCCACTCGGATCCACCAAGAAGGAGTCTAAACTAAGGATTGATTATCCTGTTTGGGTTGCTACGACGCGCTCGTTGGAAAGACCAAAAGTTGTACCGTGTTTTTTAAACATATTCCAGTAATTTCTCTGTGATTTCTTGCTTTTCATAACAGAAAGCCATGCACCCGAGTCTTCTATTTTTTCTCTTGCAGCTTTTACCAAAGATAACATCCACTGGAAAAATGTAATATGATATTCTCCCGGATTCTCAATTCGTTGTTCAACGGTAACCTCTTTAAATTCAACCGCAATCTGAGCAGACGCTGCTGTTATTTTTTTAAGTTCTGCTAGAACTTCCGCAATCTTCTCATTTAAAACCTGAGTATTTTCCCGATCGACTCTCCTTACTACATCAATTATTTCTCTTCTATGGTCAATTCCCGGCTCAATAGGTTCTTTCGGAGCCTTCTCTTTTCCTTTTTTTGAAAGAGCAATTTCCCTACCTTCTTCCAAATCTCCGGATAAATTATCTCTTGATTCTTCGGGACCCTGTCCTCCCAAAAGCTGCTCCCAAAGACTGTTTATGCTTTTTTTACCAAAATCATCAATCGCCGAATCAACAACACCCGATCCAAGACCTTTCAGTATTTCTACCGGGTTTTGATCAACGAAACCCTGATTTTTTTGCTTCTGGGTTTTATTTTTCATAAGATTTGGATAACCTTATCATAATTTTTTTAGGAAATCAAGCGTTTTCTGCTGTCTTATTATACTAGCCAAGAGGTATTTATTCGCTTCAAGCCCTTTCCTTTCATTTTCGTCTTTGGTGTTTTCTATTGCTTCTTTTATTTCCTCATCACTTACCGTTATTTTTTCCTCTTCTGCTATCTTTTGAAGTGTAAATTCAAGCTTTATGTCACTTATCGCCTTATCTTCGTATTCTTTTTTTAAGTCCTCAGCAGTTTTATGAACAGAGGCTAAATATCGATCTAAAGTTAAACCAAGTTTTTTTATTTCCGAAAGGGTTTGGGCAAGCAATCTTTCAACCTCCTGCTCAACAATTATTTTTGAAACTTTTACCTCTACGCTTTTTTGAAGTTCCGCAATTATTTCCTCAAAATTTGTTTGTCTATCTTCTTTGCCGGGAATAACAATCTTTGATTTCGCTGTTATTTTCTTAATGTTTTCTTTATAGCTGTTTAAGTCAACTTGCGGAGCCTCACAGGTTGATGCTGTAAACTTCCAGTCTTTTTCATCCCCAAGCGCTTCGACATGAATTCGCGGATTAATAATAGGCAGAATATTGTGAGTTTTAATAGATTCAGAATACGCTTGCGGTAGTAATTTTTTTAAGACTTCTTCTTTTACCTTATCTTTATCAATTTTCCCTTCAACTAACTTCTTTGGAGCTTTTCCTTTTCTGAACCCCGGAACATTAGCATTCTTGGCAGCCTCCTCTAATAATTGTTCTGTTTCTTGTTTAACAAGGCTTGCCGGAATTGTGATATTCAGAACTATTGTTCCGTCTTCCTGTTTTTCTATTGTCGATTCCATATATTTAGGTGCCGAAGGAGCGATGAATCTTGAACTCCTTACAGATGCTATTCTATCACACTGGAAGCCTTCTGTTAATGTCGATTTAGAAAATATCCTACTAGATGAAATGAACATTATTCAGGCTCAAAGTCAGACGGGATTTATATATTATTATTGATAAGAAGTAGTATATTGAACTTATATTGGGAAAGAGGGATAATCAAAAATGTATGTCCGCAGCTACAGATACATGATCTGATGAATACTTATGAAATAATGGTGTTAACTCCAACGGTGAAGTTTATTCGACTTACATTTGATTCCTTCTCTTTGGAATCCTTGCCGAGCTTTGCCTCTACAACATGAATGCGAATTCCGCCTCCCTTTTGACTTGTTCCTTCTCTGGAAACCTCAACGGCAATATCAAAGTTTACAACTTTATTTTCTGGCATAATTTTATACGCCTTGCTAGTTTTGGTATTTGCTTCTTCAATTCCTTCTTTGATACTAACCAATGTTGTTGCAATAAAGTCTTTTAAGTCCATAGTTAAAAACCAAGATCTCTCTACTCATTTGATCTGTTGAGTGCTGCAATTTGTGCGTCATTTCTTGCATCAATCTCTGCTTCAGTCTCAAGTTCTTGTGGATAATAGTCCTGCTCTTGATTTTTTTCGTCACGTACTTTCACTATTTCATCAGTAGTTCTTATGACAACGCATCGGTGCTTGGTTGCCTTGTGATAACAAACAGTTCCTGGTTGGAATTTTTCCATTAGTACAGGTATCCTTTCTTTCGGTTCACGATTGCAGATTCTTGTAGTCGTAGTTCTACTGGATGATAGTCTCTTTCTTCATCATCAGAATTGCGTACTTTTACAGTGCCGTCTTCATTGATTTTGATGACAACGCATTTTTTATTGGTCGCTTTATGATAACAGACGTTACCTGGTTTAAGTTCTTGCATATTAGTTTTTACCTACCCATAATATACTCCTATCAGTCAGGGAATTCAAATGCCAAAAACTCATATCCATGTCGTAGAATATAGGATTTAAGACGTGGTACTGAGGCTAAATGATAATTGTTAAAACCTACTTGAGGCTAAGGCATATACTATGAGATGATAATATTTGGTTTTTTTAAATGAATCAATAATCCCAAAATTCAGTAAAACATCCCAAAAATCAAAAGAATAATACGGTATTAATGGATATTAAAAATTCTAACTATCAAATGTACTCCACTTTTATGCAGTAGTTTAAACTAACGCTTAAATTTGAACCCACTGTGAGGCAACAAAACGCCCCAAAACGCGTCTAAATTTGCTTTTCAAGGCCTCTATATACATCTGATAGGCCAGTTGCTAGAAGATATCTAATTTAGACGAAAATTTAGCATTGTAATCATTCATTTCTTAAAAATTTGATAGTAAGGGTGTATAATACTTTCCAATGGTAAGACACGATTGGATTTCCCTTAAAAATCAGTTTGTGATTGGAAATTGGTTAACAGTTTCTAACTTTTTTAGAGATAACAAAATAAAAGACAATTCTAGGAACAGAATTAATACCAAGGGGTGGATTGTAGAAAGAAAAGAATATCAAGGAGAAGTTTTTAGAAGGGCAAGAGAACAAAACACAGAAGAAGAGGTTAATATTCGGCTTCGACAACAAAAACTTGCTCAAAAACTTCAAGATAAAGGAATGAAAAAGCTACAAGAATTACCTGTTAAGAAAATTGAGGAGGCAAGAAAGCTTCTTGTGTCAGGGCTCCAAGAGGAACGAGAAGCTTTGGGAATCAATAGAAAATCTGAAGCTAATTTAACTCAGGCAGATATTAGGTTCCCCAAGACCAGATTTGATAAATTTTTAGAAGGTCAAGACTTTGAAGGAATATTAACGCTTCTTATAGAAGTAAGAAAAGAAAGACTAAGAAGAAGTGAAAGAACTGTGTAAAAAGAGTGATAAGATTCTAGTTTGGGTTGTAATCAATTTTTAAATAGTTGGGTTCTGTTTTACCAAATTTTATCAAAAAGACCTAGGTAGATCGATAACAAGCAATGGTTTTCTGAAAAATTCAAGTCGTTTTTGAAGCTAAAGAACTAAAATAATATAATAAAATAATAAAACAGGTTCAATTGTTATTATACTTTATACGAAGTTTAGCGATCGACGCTTAGCCGTACCCCCTACCCTTCAATATCCGAAGTGATGTCGTACATGGGCTATGGAAGGAAGCTTTAAAACTTGGTGATTTTTTCCAAAAAACCCCTTTAGAAATTAATCTATTTGCAGTTTGTAACTTTCTATAGAGACTAGTTATTGCTAGTATAGTAAGGGTCGGCTGGATTATCAGGTTTACAAGGCTCTCCTGCTACACATTGTACTGGTATCTTCCACCTCACATCAGGAAAACAAGAACTACCACGCAAAACTCTCAAATTCCCTGTGGGAACATTAAAACATATATTTACTTCCTTAGTTGGAGTATATCCTGAATCACCAGAATCTCCTTTTGGCCCTGGAGGTCCTTGCGGTCCTACTTCACCCGAATCCCCCTTCTCTCCTTTTTCGCCTTTTTCTCCGATAATTACAACTCTACGCATATTATTTGGACATTTTTTAAAGACGCTAAAACCATCATTAAATGCGTGAAGAAGGCCATTTCGACCCTCACAAGCCGTGGTTATTGTTGGAAGAATCTGTTGGGCATAAATTCTAGAAACACCTAGGAAAATTAAAACAAATGCTATCAGAAGAAGAGGAATAATTTTTATTATTTTCATCTCTTAATCACCTCTCCTCATCGCATATACCATCTCTTTTTTTGTTTCATGAGTTTGCCTTTCTAAAGTTTTGTATACTAGACCCCTTAATTTATTTTTATCCACTAGCTCAATGAAATTAGCGTCTGCTAGATCAATTGCTGACTTGGTGAAAACAGAATTTGTAACTACCATCGCCTTATCGCATTTGTAGTATCTAATAGCGGCGGTTGCCTCTTGAATGGCCTTATTACCTATCTTTTGCTTATGGCATTTTGCTTGAACAATTGTTTTTATCCCGCCTTTTGACATAATTAGATCAGCTCCTTGGTCACCACTTCTTTTAGTAATTTTTACACTAAACCCGTCGATCGAAAACAAAGTTTTTAAGAAAAGCTCAAAATCATATCCCGACATTTCATCAATTTGGCTAAGTTTATTACGTAACATCTGTTGTAATGAAAATGTTCTCGCTAAGCCCTTCGAAACCCCTTTTAGAAGTATAAAAATGGCAATAGAAGGAATCGTAATCAACATTACAATGAAGAATCCAGTCCACAGAAATATTTGACTAATCAAGAAGCCAAACTGACCTTTTTCTTGTTTCTCCTCGAGTAATAACTCTTTCGAGCTCTTCCCTGCAAACTTAGTACGATACTTATTGCCAAATCCTTTCAAACCAAGAAGCTCAACTGAGGAAATCAGGGCTCCCAAAACCCCCGCTAAAAAAGGTTCGATGGTTAATTTATGTACTCCTTTAATTATTTTTTTTGCATTTATAGCTGTTAAATCAAATTGTTTTTTATCCATTTTTTTAGTCATATTTCATAGGCTTTTATAAGCCTCGACTTGATTGTTGTATTCATACTTAACCATTTCGTAATTATTTCCCCATTCTTGCTTTGCTTTGGCCATAATTTCGAGGTATGCTGTTTGTGCCATTACCCAGTCATAAGCCTCAACTTGATTGTCATATTCGTATTTCACCATTTCATAATTGTCGCCCCACTCTTTTGAAGCGTTTGCCTTTAAAATCGCAAGTATACTTGCTCTATCTGTTTGCGGCGTTGATACTACGGGTGCTTGAATGGGGGTAGTTATAACTTTTGATACTGGTTTAGGTTTTGGGGTTTGTGTCAATACAGCTGTGGGCGTTGGTACATCTGTTAGTGTGGGAACTAAGGTAGGCACGGATGTTACAGATTTTGTTTTATTGTTTGAGCTCGAATTCTCAACCCTTACAGAGTTTTCAGACTGAAGTGCAAATCCAATAAAGAGAGCTACGACAAAAACAATTGCTATTCCCATTTCTATTTTTTTAACCATATACGTTACCTCTTCTCATATATTTTATTCTCTTTAGGCTGGGCAGGAATCTACATTAACGTAATATTGGCCTTATCGGTACTTTTGTCATAAGTACCTTTAGCAACAATCCTATTGTTACTATCAATAATGGTTACTCCTACAATTCTACTAGGGAATATGCCGAGTGGATATTTTAGATAAAGTGTAACTAAGCCCCTTTGGGTATCTTCATCGAAGGAACTCCAAAGAGAGGCATCAACTTGCATTGAGAGTGCCGCAACTTTAACAGTTTTTATATAGTCTTCCTTATTTTTTCCTTGCATATCTTCTGGATCTAGTCCGACATGGATGTCTAAAACAAAACCTTGTTGTGCTTCGTTTGCTTGATCATAAAGTTGTTGGGCTAATTCTGCGGCTACTGGATTGTTTCCTCTGTTTTTATTAAATGACGTCGATGTTGGTGCTGGTTTTTTTGTCGGGACAGGAGTATTCTTACTTTCTTTCGTCTCTACTTTAGGCGTTGGTTTCTCTTGATTTTCTGATTTACCCTTGCCCGCCTCTTGTCCTTCTTTAAAACTTTTTTGACCTTGAGGGGTAAGACCTCCAATAATTGCAGATAGAATAAAAATTCCAACAATAATAACTATTAGCTTGCTCCACCAAGCTTTTTGCCAAAACTTTTTAATAATCTCCATTATAAACTCTATGAATACTGCGTTGTCGTCTAGTGAAGATTATAAGACAATTTCTGTATGCTGTCAAAGACTGAATTTACAAAAAGATTAGCTAAAAGATTAAAAGATTTAAGGAGGGCAAAAGGGGTAAGTCAAGAACAACTTGCACATGAAGCTGAATTATATAGAACGTACATAAATCATTTAGAAACTGGAAGATATTCACCAAGTACTTATGTTATTTACAAAATTGCAAAAGCTTTAGGAATTAAATCTTCAGATTTGCTTCCATTTTGAAGCCTCTGTCTAAATCAAAATTGTAGAATAGACTGTTGTGATAGTCACTACATTGACTTTTTATTATTTTAGAATTAGAATTCAAGTAGGGTAATTTAAGTTACTAATTACCGACGGAGATTCCGTTTCCGTCGGTTTTTTTGTGGGGAAAATATGGAAGAACAAAAAGAGGAAAATATTGACGAAGAAATAAAAACAAACGCCATTTTAGAGCTGGTATTCTTATTAAGATCTGTTGATATAAATTCACAAAAAGCTGAGTTAAATACCACTACAATAAGCGATAATAATGGTGGTCGTATCTTCCTCTAACTCTTTCTTGATATAATTACGACATTATGCTTGACGAAGAGGAATTGGACATTACTAAACTAAAATATGTCCTCTATGCCCGAAAATCTACAGACGATCCAGGCAGACAGCCTAAATCTATAGAAGATCAAATTGACGAATGTATGGAACTTGCCAATAGAAGTGGATTACATATTATCGGAGAACCTCTTATAGAAACAAAATCAGCTAAAAAACCTAACAAGCGACCTGTTTTTACGCAAATGCTTAAAGACCTCAAGAATGGCGTATACGATGGAATACTCTCATGGAATCCAGACAGACTGGCAAGAAATATGAGAGAGGGCGGAGAAATAATAGACATGATTGATGAAGAACAAATAAAAGACTTGAAGTTTGTTACTCACCATTTCTCAAAAGATGCAAATGGAAAAATGCTCTTAGGATTAGCATTTGTTTTATCAAAGCAGTATTCAGATAATCTTTCCCAAAATGTAAAACGAGGAGTAGGTAGGAGATTCTTGGAAGGAAAATCTCCCGCACCGAAGCATGGTTATTTTAGGGATGTTGATGGAAAATATAAAAGTGATGGCAAAAATTTTGAATTAATATGTGATGCTTGGAATATGAAAACTGAAAACATATCTCATGAAGATATAGCGAACTATATGAATAATAAAGGGTATGGAAGAAAAACAAAAACTGGGAGAATAATAATAATGACAAAACAAATTCTTAGTGAGATATTTAAAGACCCATTTTACTATGGAATCTTAGTACAAACGAATGACTCTGTTGATTTAAGAGATTTATATGATTTTGAGCCTGCGATAACTGAGGAAATATATATTCAAGTTCAAGAGCTGTCAAATAGAAGAACGAAACCATACAAAACAAAATGGCATACATTTCTTCCATTAAAGACAATGATTATTTGTGCATTATGTGGTCATAATATGTATCCTGGAGCTTCTAAGGGAAATTCCAGACGCTATTTATTTTATAGATGTGACAATAAGTACTGTAAAAGAAAGAAAAAGTCAATGAGAGGTAAAGTTATCTTCAGCTTTATCTATAACTTTCTCGAAAAAGGATTAAATTTCACTGAAGCTGAATATGAAAAATATCTCAATGATGTTACAAAGACTTCGGATGAAAAAAGAAAAAAAATAAGAATAGAGATATTTAGTCGTGAAGGAAGACTGAAGGCTGTTAACAGGGAACTCAAAGACATCGGATTGGGGTTGTTAAGGAAAAATATCAACCCTACAGTTAGAAAAGTAAATGAAGAAAGACTTGCGGAATTAGAAGCTAAAGGCGAATCTTTAGAATCAGATATTAAAAAATATAGAAATCAACTTACAGACCCTAAGCAAGATTATCTTTCAATCGAAGAGTTCTTGAACCTATCAAATAACGCGTCAACAATAGTCAAATCAGCTAATGAAATAGTAAAAGACCAAATTTGTCGTTATATCTTCTTGAACCTTACAGTTGATGAAAAGAAAGTGCTGTCATATCAAGCTAAAGAGCCATTTGCAACACTACTAGAACAGAGGGATAAATCATCTAGTGCGGATGAGAGGACTCGAACCTCCAAGGGTTGCCCCACATGGTCCTAAACCATGCGCGTCTGCCAATTTCGCCACATCCGCGCGTACTTGATTATAACACTATCTAGAGTGAAATTGAAAGACTTTCCTTAGGATTTAAGACTGAAAAATTGCTAATCCTATTCATAAAAAACTCAACCCTTACCGCCCATGTAGGAGATGCGGCATAGGAACTTGCTATAGCATAAATATTATCAGTTCCGGCTCTATCCATGTATCTCTCTCTAAGACCTTTTGAAATTGTTCGTATACCATCTTTCCATGAAGAAAAGTAGATAACATTATTGCCATATACTCCCCAACCCCATCCGTTATATGAGCCGGGAGGAATTTGATGACCAAAGGTAGATTCAACACCCGAGATTGCGGCAACGAGCCTCCAGTCAAGATTATAAGTATCTGCACTTTCTACAAACTCTTTTGCAAATAAAGCAAGCGGAGAATCATAAGACTTGAGAAATTCTCTTAATATTTTTACACGATTATCCGATAAAGACACATTCCTTGCATCTGCTAATACAGCAGAGGACCCAGACGAGTTTTGCGCAAAAGCTTTTGGAACAAGAATAAATATCGATAAAATAACAACAAATACAAAAAGAATTTTATTTTTCATATTGAATAATCCAAAGAAATAGGCTTTAGCGCGGATTAACGCAGAATATATAACTGTGTTTCAAAGCCATAAAAAAATCCTAACGTATGCATTTGGAAAAACATACCTTAGGATCTTGCAGAATTATACTATACAACTATAGGTTTGTCAAGTCCCAAACTATAGGTTTATCTCTACACCACTTTTATAATCTTATGCGTACATAGCCTCAGTATGTATTAATTAAGTTTATGCTAGGGAAAGTAGTGCGGGGTTTATTGAAGCTGATTCATGAAGTAGTTTACGCTAAGAGCCCAGTCTCCGTTATTCGAGGGGGTATATTTGGTCATTATTTGTTCGGGAGTAATCAACCCAATATCCTTGTAATTCTCTGAGAGCGTTTTTGACACGGTTTCTATAGCTTCTCCATAGTTTGAAAATTCCGCAACATTTTTTCCATATATACCAAATCCCCAGCAGTTATAGGAATCTTTAGGCGCCTTTTTACAAAGATTTGATTCTTGCATGGCAATGGCTGGTAAAAGTTTAAAGTCAAGTCCATACTTTACGGAAGTATCTACAATCTGCTTTGCAAAAGGTTCAAGGGGAGAGCCATACTTGTTAAAAAAAACTCTTAAATTTTCTGTCCTACTGTCCTTTGAGGATATCTGATCTTCCAGTAAGTTATCCGTAGCAGGCAATGCCGCAAAAGCCACAGATTGATTACTATTGCTTAAAAAGGAGCTATCGTTTTTTTTATAAGAAAAATAAAAGAGGTAAATGATACTAAAAAATATTATGAGGGGAGTCATAAGAAAGACGGTTAGCGGCAGATATATCTTTCTCATTAATACTTAATACTTGCACATTTTACGTCAACTTGTCAAGTTTAGGAAGGTAATTATTGAAGTCCTGGAGCGGGAGACGGGTATCGCACCCGCGACCTTCTCGTTGGCAACGAGACGTTCTACTGAAATAGTTATTGTAATCAAGTGATGGTTCTGGGCTCGAACCTACGCTCGCTGTTCAATGATAACAATGATGAGGCCAAAATTCTAGCGTTTCAGTTTAGTATTCTGAACAACCATTTGAAAGCTAACCAATTTAATAAAGTCTTGTAATTTAAAAACATTGTTTAAAAACTGATTCTTTGCTATTATTACCATCTAAATTATGCTTACCGAAAGAATTGGGCAAGTTAGGAGCTGGTTAAGGCAAGAACTTGCTCAACAAAAAGAATTTAATCGATTCCACAACTTCTTTAGACAAATGAGGTTGCCAGATGGTGTTCTTGTTAAACCTGGCGAAGAACTTAATCCAATTATGCGTGGTTTCGTAACTGCAAAAGGCTCATTAGGTTTAATGAATAAGGTTATAGAAGGGAAAGAACTTTCGCAAAAAGAGAGAAAAAGGGTAAGAGAGGCTGCTTGGCTTAAATCTTTAACCGGAACGTATAAATTGCAACATTTACAGGAAGGTGTAGTTGAAACTCAAATTCTGGTAGAGAATGACGAGGCAATGAATTATCTATCAGAACACGCAAGCAAGGAAACGATGGTTGCCTTTTTAAGCTATAGGGATGAGAAACACTATAGATATATAGAATCCCAATCGGTGGGTATTCTACAAGAAGATGGTGTATCCCGGCTTACTTTCATATTTCCTGAAACAGGTGAAGTGCCTGACGAAAATAGAGAAATTTATATCTACACTCGACCTATCGACAATAAAAAAAATGATGGTAGATTTTTAAGACTCTATTTTATGCTTGGTTTTTAAATATCAAGCTACTGTCGCTTCTATTAAGTGGCACGATATGCAATATCCTATAAAAGTGGAAGAGTCGGACTTTTTTGAACTCGAAATCCCATTGCCAGTAACTGGTTTAGTTTCTGGAGCGGGAGACGGGTATCGCACCCGCGACCTTCTCGTTGGCAACGAGACGTTCTACTGCTGAACTACTCCCGCATGTGCCGAAGCGGTGAATCGAACACCGATAACGTGTTCTTCAGACACGCGCCTTGACCACATTGGCAACTTCGGCTTGGTGGGTACTGAGGGGCTCGAACCCCCGACATTTGCGATGTAAACGCAACGCTCTACCAACTGAGCTAAGTACCCATAAAAGTGCCAAGTCAAACTTGGCTACCAAGTTAGACTTGGTGCACTCAACGATGCACAGATCGAACCTATTATAGCAGATTTTGAGGGGTTAAGGTTAGCGTTTCAATCTCAATCCTTTCCCCGCGATATGGTGTTGTTGACCGAGTAGATTTGCTTAAACAAACTACTATCTTCTATAAACTTCATCGTGCGTTCCTATTTTGACAAATAATGCAGTGTCTTCGTTAAGCAGTGCATAAACCATACGGATACTCATGCTAATTGATATGCTGCGTAAATTACTTAAGCTTCCGGTAAGTCTGTGAGTTCTAAGAGATGGATGCTTGGGGTTTTCCTCAAACAATGCAATTTGTTTTTCTATTCGATCGGCAAGCTTTTTGTCCTTTTTTTGTATTTTTATGATTTCTTTCTGAACGAGTAGGGAAAATTTAGCCTTCATTATGAAGCTGCTTGAAAAAGTCTTTTGAGTCGATAGCTTCATCGAGCTCATTCAATGCTTGCTTTGCTGCTTCTTCGATTGCGGCAGATGCTCGAAAAACGGGATACTCCTCATCTTCGACATCTTTCATTAAGACATGCCTTACGTAATGCGTAAGAGGTACGCCGAACTTACTAGCCTTTGATTGTAGTAATTCTCGAAGTTCATCTGTAAGATTAATTTTAAGCTGAATAGGCGTGTTCATATTATTTATACCTCAATTATTACTTATTTTATACCCATTTATGCCCCCATGTCAATAGTGAGTCACGACTTTATTCTTTCAAACGCCGAGGTTAACCTGTTATATCAACCAAAACTTAATTTGTGCCGAGGACAGGACTTGAACCTGCACGCCTTGTTAAAGGGCACAAGAACCTCAATCTTGCGTGTATACCAGTTTCACCACCTCGGCCGGATGGATATTATATCAAATTTGTGCCGAAGGCGGGAGTCGAACCCGCAATCCCGTAACAGGAACACGGTTCTTTTCCACCCCTATCAAGCAGGCGAGCTCCTCACTTCGTTCGTCCGCTCCCTGCGCGCCTGCCTGCCAAAGTGCCCCAAGAGGGAGTCGAACCCTCACGTTCTTGCGAACACTAGCTCCTGAAGCTAGCCTGTCTACCAATTTCAGCATCGGGGCACGTCGGGCATGGCCTGCCAGTTCCGTCACTTCGGCAATCCTACTCAGATTTTACCAAAAATGCTCCGCTATTAAAAGACTTCTATTGGAGAAATGTTTAGGTTTGTTATAATTAAAAATTAGTGAATCGCTTCAATACAAAACTTAAGTTCATCTCGACAGGAATGGCCTTGATTCTGTTTACGATTTTTATAACAGGGATCTTCGGAGAAAAAACAAAAATAAACAGCAAAAAACCAGCGGAGGTAAAAACTGCTCAGACTAAAATTAACAGTAGTTCTCAAGCAGTCGATTCCCCTACTCCTTCTCAAAGTTTAGTTCCTTACGATAAGCAAGCGGTAACGGTTATTAAAGTAGTGGATGGAGATACTATTGCTGTATCGATCAATGGACAAAACGAGACAATAAGAATAATCGGAATTAATACTCCCGAAACAGTTGATCCGAGAAAGACTGTAGAGTGTTTTGGAATTGAGGCGTCAAATAAAGCCAAGAAATATTTTAAAGATATGAAATATAAAGTGTGGCTTGAAGAAGACCCGACACAAGGAGACAGAGATAAATATCAAAGACTCTTACGATATGTTTTTACCGATAACGGGCAGACCGACTACGGCCTTATGATGATCTCAGAGGGTTTTGCTTATGAATACACATATGATACTACGTACAAATATCAAACAGAATACAAAAACGCACGGCAAGATGCTGAAAATAAAAGATTAGGTCTTTGGGCAGATGACGCATGCGCCGGTCAAAAGGTTTCAGCAGACTCAGTTTCAAGCTCCCCATCTCAAAACTTTTCTGGCGAAAGCATCGGCGAAGATAAAGATTGCTCGGATTTTAAAACCCAAAAAGAAGCCCAGGCTTATTTTATTTCAAAAGGCGGTCCGGCAAGTGATCCGGACAGGCTTGATTCTGATAAAGATGGAGTCGCCTGCGAAAGCCTCCCATAGAAAGATTTTCAAGAGGGGTTGACAAGAACAGGCAGATGTAAGATTATATATGCGTCATGACAATTAAAAGCACTGCTTTTAAAAATAATTCAAAAATACCAAGCAAGTATACTTGTGATGGAGAGAATATAAACCCTCTTCTTGAATTTTCCGAAATTCCCAAAGGAGCAAAGAGCTTGGTTTTGATAATGGATGACCCCGATGCTCCGTCAAAAACATGGGTGCATTGGGTTTTGTATAGCATTCCCCCATCTACTACAAAAATTGAGGAAAGGTCTCCGGTTAAAGGAATTCAAGGCATTACGGATTTTGGGAAACTTGGTTATGGAGGTCCCTGCCCGCCGTCTGGTACACATCGGTATTTTTTTAAACTCTATGCTCTTGATACAATTTTGGATGCCCCCAGTGGGCTAACTAAGCAGCAAGTTTTAGAAAAAGTGAGAGACCACGTTATCGAAGAAGCAGAGCTGGTCGGTTTGTATAACAGACAGTAGGGGGTGAGAGCGGTGAAAGATGATTTAATTGGAAAAGTAATCCATTTTTACGACAAAATTGGCGTTGCCGTAATAAAACTTGAGAAGCCTTTAAAGGCAGGAGATAATGTTAAGTTTGTCCACGGAGAAAATGAATTTGCACAATCAATCGAATCGATGCAACTTGAGCATGCTCAAGTTGTGAGCGGAAAAAAAGGACAAGAAGTTGCCGTAAAGGTTGATAAGGAAACAAAATCCGGAACACAGGTTTATTTAGCTTAGATTAACATTGTTAAATCATCTAGCAATAGAGAGCGGACTTTGATATTCGAACATAAGTTATATATACTAGATAATATAACCTTTGTTCATATGAAGGGGCGACTAAGAGGGAGAGCAATTAATTTAAGACGCGAAGGCTTATCTTATTCGGAAATACTCCAAAAAATACCCGTAGCAAAATCAACACTATCATTGTGGCTTCGATCCGTGAGACTTTCCAGAAAACAGACGCAAAGGCTTACTGAAAAAAAATTATTAGCTATTCAGAGGGGCGGTCAAAGTAGAAAGAAATGGAGACTCGCTACAACGAAATCAATTAAAAAACAAGCTTATCTGGAAATTAAAAAGAAGATTAAAAGAATAGATGCAAGAGATTTGTGGCTAATGGGTATTATGCTTTATTGGGCTGAAGGAGCAAAAGATAAAGAATATAAACCTGGTCAAAGTGTAATTTTTAGTAATTCAGATCCAATAATGGTTAAAGTATTTCTAAAATGGCTTGATATTTGCTTGCAAATTCCAGTTGAAGATATGCAGTTTTCAATATATATTCACGAAAGCCATAAGCATAATATTGAAAAAGTAAAAACATTTTGGTCTGATGCGACTGGATTTCCAATAGGAAGATTTGATAAAATATACTACAAGAAGCACAGAGTAAAAGTTTACAGAAGAAATACCGAGGAAAATTATCATGGTTTGTTAAGAATTAGGATTAGAAAAAGCAGTGCTTTAAACAGAAGAATAACGGGGTGGATAGAGGGAATTTGTCTATATTGCGGGATGGTGCAATGGTAGCACGGTGGGCTTTGGCCCCATTAATCATGGTTCGAATCCATGTCCCGCAGCCAGTAAGAATTGGAAAGAGGTCGGGAGGTAGCGCTTGGCGCTCGCGCCTCCGAAACTGTCGGTTCGAACAATCCCGATGAAGTCGGGATTAATAAGAAAAAAAAGCAAAAATTTTAAAGAACTTCAAAGGCGCAACCGGTGGTCTCAACAAGAAATTGCTTTCCGTTGTCCGATTGCGCCATTAAAAAACGCAATTCTTTGTACTGCCGAGTCCAATTATAATATACAAATTTTCTGCAATAAAAACAATAGCGCCTTCTTCCGTATCCAGACATCTCTGGTTATTTGACCTTTCATAAAAAAGATATATTATGGAAGTGTGGGAGAAATTATAAGCCTCATACGATTGGGTCTGTTTCTTGGATTGGTAATAGCCATTCCACTTTTCTTTTTTAAATTCCTAAAAGGAAAGAGTCCTACCGTGCCTTCTATATTTTCTGTCATCTGGGCTATTATCGTTACTATAATAGGTGGATTTGTAAGCTTAGGTATACTTGATGGATTTGCCAGTCCTAGTTTTTTCTTATTCGTCTTAAGATTTTTACTTTTTGGTCTGGTTCTTGGTTTGATTGCATCAGCCCCATTTTCATTTTTGATTAAAAACTCAAGTGAAAAACCCACCTTTAGAAAAATATTAATAGCAATGGCGCTTATTACATTTGTACTTCCGTCATTCATGTTGTTGAAAATCACAGATCTCACCAAAACTAAATTTATACCAATACCGATCCCACCCCATATAAAGGATTATGAGTATAAATTTGAAATGAGAGACGGTATTACACCAACCAGCGTATTTATGCTTAAGGGAGATACAAGTGTAACTTTGGAAGAGGGTGTTGAAAGGGCCAAAAAAACAGCTAAATTCTTTGAGGAACTTGTTGATCAAACGGGAGGAGGTATGTATGGTAGTGATTATGTATCTAGTTATTCGTTCTGCACTACGGCCATTGAATCCAGCTATCAACGCTTTAAGGAGGAGGTTAAAGACCTTGAGGAAACTCCATTTGGATATATTGATCCCGTCACCAAAAATTACAGGTCCGTCGGTGTTGGGGTTGATTGCGGTTTTACAATAAGAATGAAGAATATTCTCCCCGTTGCAGTTTCCTATTATGCCAAAATTGGTAAGGGTGGTGGCGCAGAAATACAATTTAGTTCACAAGATTTTAGCCGTTACAGACCCTAGTAGATCAAAAAAATTTCTATTAGAATTAGTAAATATTTGCAAAGCAAGCATAAAAATCGCGCGCGCAAAAAATAGCGGAGGCGCGGCGGGTGGGCACATTCGGCAAGCTCAGTGTGAAGGCGCCGCGCCGGAGCAAGCGAGGCCGAAGGCCGAGCTAACACATTGAAGTTCGACATTTTTCGTAAACGGCCAGCTAAGTTGCGCATTCTTCATCCCTTTCTCTATTTAGCTCGATCTGGCTTGCTAAAACCTTCAATTTTTTAAACTCTCGTGAAATAAAAATCCCTAACTACTTTAAATTTATTCATTTATGGATATTGACAAAAGGAAAGTTTGCTCGTAAAATCAAGGTAGGAAAGTCATTTTGCTGGCCGCAA
>Ga0209542_10000472_pt1 | contig 96652 bp, 84 predicted proteins | sample RifCSPhighO2_01_FD_184028 | JGI IMG/M metagenome (GOLD analysis project Ga0209542, IMG submission 184028) | Soil microbial communities from Rifle, Colorado - Rifle CSP2_plank highO2_0.1 (SPAdes) (version 2) | ecosystem: Environmental > Terrestrial > Deep subsurface > Rock core/Sediment ...
GGCCGATTGATTTAAGGTTCCGGATTTCGCTAAAATTGCGTTTAGCCCGCCAAAATTCGTTCAGTAAACCTATTTTAATCGAGCCAGATTCGACGAATACGTTGAAAAGATGAATGGTAAGAATTGGTGGGAAAAATTATGACAATTACAGTAGTCGGGGCGGGTTATGTTGGTTTAGTAACAGCCGCTGTTTTCTCAGATCTTGGCAACAAAGTTTACTGCGTTGATGTTGATGAAAAGAAGATAGAAGACCTAAAAAAAGGCAAAGTACCATTTTTCGAACCTTCTCTGTCGGAATATCTAGAAAGAAATATTAAAGAAAAAAGACTTTTCTTTACTAAAAGTTACAGTGATTCGGTTTCAAAATCTCAGACAATCTTTATTTGTGTAGGAACCCCGTCGAAGGAAAACGGTGAAGCTGATTTAACTTATCTTTTTAGTGCAGTGGAGGAAACTGCGAAGAATTTATCAGGGTATACACTGATTACCATAAAAAGCACTATCCCAATAGGATATGAAGATGACTTAGAAGCCACGGTAAAAAAGCATGCAAAAGCTAAATTTGAATTTGCTGCTTCCCCTGAATTTTTAAGAGAAGGTACTGCAATTGAAGATACGCTTCACCCTGACAGAATTGTAATCGGTACTCATAGCAAAAAAGCTGAGAAGATTTTACTTGAACTCCATGCACCAATTTCCGGAGAAAGAATTACCTGCGATATGAGATCTGCTCAGCTTGTTAAATATGGGTCAAATGCACTTCTAGCGACAAAAGTTTCATTTGCAAACGCTATCTCGATTCTTTGCGAAAAAATGGAGACTGATGTCACTAAGGTAATGGAGGGTATTGGGGCGGACAAAAGAATTGGTAACGCGTTTTTATATCCGGGCGTTGGTTATGGCGGTTCTTGTTTACCAAAAGATGTACTCGCTTTTATAGCTCAGGCAAGCAGATTCGATTATGATTTTGAACTGCTACGTGCTGTTGATGCAATTAATGATCTTCAGGTTGAAAGATTCGTAAATAAAATTAGGCGAATATTAAATGCTGCGGAAGATAAGAAAAACAATTTGTATGGATTTGAGATAGCAATACTTGGACTTGCTTTTAAACCAAATACAGATGATATGAGAGATGCTCCGTCAATAAAAATAATTAATAGATTATTAAATTTAAAAGCTAATGTTACTGCATTTGACCCACAATCCATGATCAATGCTAAAAGAATTCTCCCACAAATCTCGTATGCGAAGGACGTTTACAGGGCCATTGAGGGTAAACACGCAATGATTATTGTTACAGAATGGCCGGAGTTTTCTCAAATTGATCTTAGTAAGGCGAAAAAACTTCTAAAAAAACCAAATATTGTCGACGGCCGCAACATTTTTGACCCCCACAAAGCCAAAGTTGCAGGTTTTAAATATATCGGTGTTGGCAGATGAGAAAAGCTCTAATTACAGGAATAGGTGGTTTTGTCGGCGGCCACCTCACTGATCACCTGATATCTCAAAAAATTGCTGTAACCGGTTTCATTCATCCATCTCACCACTCTCACAATCTGGACAACCTCAAAAAAAAGGCGAATTTGGTAGAATGCGATATTTTAAACAAACAACTTATTGCAAAAAAATTGAGCAATTCGTTCGACTGTATTTTCCATTTAGCAGCATTTTCGTCTCCTTCAAAGAGTTTTGAAAACTCTAAAGAAACACTAGAGAATAATATTTTAGGGGAGTTGAATTTGTTAGAAGCATTGAAAAAAATTAACTCAAAAGCAAAAATTCTTATAGTAGGATCATCGGACGAATATGGGGATATAAATCATAATCGGCTCGTCAACGAAGAATTTCCATTAAATCCTAGCTCTCCATATGCTGTCTCAAAAGTAGCTCAAGACCTGCTAGGTTGGCAATATTTTTTAAACTATGGATTGCAAATAGTAAGAGTCAGACCCTTTAATCATATCGGTCCAGGACAGTCCACAGCTTTTGTTGTGTCTGCTTTTGCTTCTAGAATCGCCCAACTAGAAAAGAAAGGTGGAGGCATTATGAGAGTTGGAAACTTAGATGCTTATCGAGACTTTACGGATGTCAGGGATATGGTAAGAGCATATCTGTTAGCCCTTGAAAAAGGTAAATTAGGCCAGGTTTATAATATCGGGTTAGGGAAATTGTATAAAATCAGCGATATTTTTAAAAAATTAATTTCACTATCAAAGGTAAAAGTAAAAGAAAAGCAAGACAAAACTTTGCACAGATCATCCGATACAAATAAAATTACTTGTGACTACTCTAAATTTAAAAAAAAGACAAACTGGAAACCTAGTATTCCTATAGAGAAAACTTTATCTGATACAATTAATTACGAGAGAGAAAGATTAAATTAAAATGCTGAATAAAAGAGCTCTAATTACAGGTATTACGGGGCAAGATGGATCATATCTGGCAGAATTTTTACTCGCAAAGAGTTACAAAGTATTTGGAATAACCAGAAGAACATCTACACCAAATTACGAAAGAATACGTCATTTTCAAGACAAAGTAGAATTAATTCCCGGTGATCTTCTCGATCAACAATCATTAACAAGCGCAGTGAAAATAGCTGATCCGGATGAAATTTATAATTTAGCTGCTCAGAGTTTTGTTGCAACCTCATGGTCCCAGCCTGTGTTAACCGGTGAGTTTACTGCACTTGGTACTACGAGAGTCCTTGAAGCAATGAGGCAAGTTAAACCTGAAGCAAAATTTTATCAAGCATCTTCATCTGAAATGTTCGGCATGGTCAAAGAAACACCACAAAATGAAAAGACGTCTTTTCATCCTAGAAGCCCATATGGAGTCGCCAAAACATATGGGCACTGGATTACTATCAACTATAGAGAATCGTATGATTTGTTTGCTGTCTCTGGTATTTTATTCAACCATGAATCTCCGAGACGAGGCCTCGAGTTTGTAACTAGAAAGGTTACAAATGGAGTCGCCAAAATAAAATTAGGGCAGGCAAAAAGTATCACACTTGGCAATTTGGACGCTAAAAGAGATTGGGGATTTGCGGGGGATTATGTGGAGGCAATGTGGTTGATGCTCCAACAACCAAAGGCTGACGATTATGTAATTGCTACTGGAGAAAATCATTCTGTTGCCGATTTTGTTAAAGAAGCATTTCTAGTAATTGGTGAGAAAAATTGGAGAAAATACGTAAAAACTTCCAAAGAATTCATTAGACCGGCTGAAGTTGATTTTCTAATAGGAGATTACTCAAAGGCAAAAAGAGTTTTAAAATGGGCACCAAAAACATCATTTAAGAGTTTAGTTAAGATGATGGTAGAGGCTGACATCGAACTTCTCAAAAAAAATTCGAGATGAGACTTGTTGTCAATATTCCAACTTACAATGAGAAGGAAAACATTGAGGAGATTATCAATAAGGTTCTTGATCAAAACAAAAAAATTCCCCAAGTAGATCTTCATGTATTAGTTTCTGATAGCCATTCAGCGGACGGGACCGGCGATATAGTAAAAAGAATGTCGAGGGAAAATTCTAGAGTCCACTACTTAGATGTTAAAGAAAGAGGCATAGGTGTGGGTTTAATTAAGGGACATAGATTTTCACTTAACAAGCTGAAAGCAGATATTCTAGCCCAGATGGATGGTGATTTATCCCACGACCCGTCCACTTTACCTAAGATGTTGAGATATATCCAAGAAGGATACGACTTAGTAAATGGTTCAAGGAGCATGGCTGGAGGCAAAAACCTTCTTGGTTGGCATCGCAGGTTTTTTAGTAGAGGAATGTCTCTATACTGTCGATTAGTATGGGGAACATTTAATCTTACAGAATACGCCAATTCATATAGAATGTTTACAAAAAAACTCTTCAAAAAGATAAACTTTAACAATGTTCCATGGAAGTCAAAAACATATATTGTTCAGCCAGCATTTTTATATGCTGCACTGATATCCGGTGCAAGAATTAAAGAAGTTCCTATTATTTTTGAAGATCGTAAAAAAGGATATTCTAAGGCGCAAATTGTAGCCTACATTCTTGACGTAATTAAATTTGGAGTTAAAGTCCGTTTTCAAAAATCCAAAACAATCATAAAGTTCTTGATGGTTGGCAGTGCCAGCTATGTAATCAATGCATTTCTTTTAGGCATTTTAAATAGAGGTGATTTATTCTTTCTACCATTTTTAGACGAGCCGCTTTTATTAATTGTTCCCTCTATCGGATCAGCACCTCATTTTTTATTTATCACTTTTGATAGATTATTAGTCTCGTCAATTATTGCTATTCAAGCATCAATTATATTCAATTTTATATTCCATGATAATTGGACTTTTAAATACAGATCTCGTAAGGGTCCGAAAATAAGAAGGTTTTTAAAGTTCAATTTAACTTCAATCGGCAGTCCTCTAATTCAACTTTTAAGTATTTTATTTTTTGCAAGAGTTTTTAATCTTCATGAGCAAATAGGTTTAGCAATTGGAGTAATAATAGGTTTGTCTTTTAATTATGCGGTGAATCTTCTTTGGATATGGAAGGCTCCGGAGCAATCGGAACTTCAATCCGTTAGGGCAAAGACTATATAGCTATGACCAAAGTGCCTAATAATTACAAATTAATTATTTTATTGGTTTTGATTACAGTCACTGCTTTCTTTAGATTTTGGGAAATTAGAAATTACGTTGTATTTTTGGGAGATGAAGGAAGAGATATGATTGTAATGAGAAATATTTTTGTTGAGAAAAACTTGCCATTTCTGGGACCAACAGCCTCAGTCGGTGGCTTTTACCTAGGCCCAATATATTACTGGATGGCAGCTCCCTTCTTATTGTTATTGCAGTTTGATCCTGTCGGACCTTCGTATTTTGTGGCAATTATCGGGGTTGCCACAGTCTTGCTTCTTTATAAATTCCTTAAAGAAGCAATAGGTTTCTGGCCCGCTGTTTTATCAAGCTTCTTATATGCGGTCGCACCGCTAATAGTAAGATACTCCCGCTCTTCGTGGAATCCTAATCCCCTGCCTTTTTTTGCGCTTTTGATGATTTACTTTATCTTTAAAGGTATTAAAGATAAAAAGTTACTTTATTTTTTAGGCGCTGGTGCATCTTTTGGTATCGCAATACAGCTTCATTATTTAGCTTCAATTCTAATTGCGATAACTGGTCTTATTGTTGTTTTTAATTCGAACTTAAAGAAATTACCTAGCATAGCTTTCTTTTCTATAATTGGTTTTTCAATAACTTTTAGTCCCTTCCTACTTTTTGAAATCAGACACGGATTTCCCAACTTTAACACAATTATTGATTTTGTTACGCGAGGCACTACGGCAGGTTTTACGTCGGCGAATTTTATATCGCTTATTTCAAGCTTGGGCAACACTTTTCTCGAAGAAATTTCTCTTGTTAAAGGAACTTTAGGTACGAAAATATTTTTCTGGTTTTTAACATTAGGAGGCATTTTAGGATTTTACCTAAATCGCAATTCAAATGATAAGATATTAATCTTTTCGATAGGCCTAATTTGGTTTCTGGGAGGAATATTAGGCTTAAGGTTTTATTCCGGTCAAATTTATGATTATTATTTCGGTTTTATGTTCCCTGCGCCCTTTATACTTTTCGGGCTAATTTTATATGTGATGTGGAAAAAATTTATTTTACGACTTATCGGTATTGTCTTATCTATTGTTTTAATAGTGTTTTTTTTAGACAATGCTTTTTACAAAAATCCGCCAAATCGTATAATTAATCAGACTTCTCAAATCGCAGATCTAGTCATAGACAAAACAGGTGAAGATCCATACAATTTTGCTTTAATTTCGGAAAGTAATTCAGATCACGCTTACAGGTACTTTTTAGAATTAAGAGACAAAAAACCTATTGATTTGGAAACCATGGTAACTGAACAGTTGTTAGTTGTTTGTGAATCAAAAAAGTGTGAACCCTTGGGACATCCTGTTTGGGAAATTGCAGGATTTGGCAGAGCAGAAATTGCACAAGAGCAAGATTTGGAATACGGAATAAAAGTATTTCGCCTGATTCATTGGCCAGGTGTTCCATCACCAGCCGGTAAACCCGCCATTAAGGGAAGCTAGTGATAAAATAAATTATGATGAAACTTAAGCATATTATTTCCGCACGCCAATTCGATAAAAAAACACTTCAGAAAATTTTTTCTGTTACCGATAAAATCAAATCACAAAAGTTTAATAAAAATGCCCTATCAGGCAAAATAATGGCTACTCTTTTTTACCAACCGTCAACCAGAACTAGGTTATCATTCGAGTCGGCAATGTTAAGACTTGGCGGATCGGTTATTACAACGGAGGATGCAGCCGAGTTTTCGTCGGCTATTAAAGGCGAAACTTTAACGGATACAATTCGGGTCGTTAATTTTTACTCAGATGTTATAGTTATCCGTCATCCAGAAAGTGGTATTGCAGATTTGGCAACAAAATACTCAAACATTCCAATAATCAACGCAGGAGATGGGGTAGGAGAGCACCCGACTCAGGGGATACTGGATCTGTATACAATTTTTTCTAAATTTCACTCACCAGATTTCACGGTTGCGATCTGCGGTGATCATGCAAATTATCGTCCGCACCATTCACTTTCCTATTTATTATCACTTTACCCGAAAATAAAAATTATCTACGTCTCGCCCAAGCTTCTCTCAATGCCACGAGAGCTAAAACAACATTTAATAAACAAAAAAATAAAATTTTCAGAAACTGAAGATTTTCAAAGTGCAGTTGCTCGGGCTGATGTTGTCTACCAAGGGAGAATTCCTAAAGAATATTTAGGAAAAGATTATAAAAAGTATTTGGATCGCTACGTTTTGGACAAAAAAGTTCTAAAAAATATTAAAAAGAATGCCATTATAATGCATCCTCTTCCAAGACTTAATGAAATAGCTCCAGAAGTTGATAGTGACCCCAGAGCAATTTATTTTGAACAGGCCCAAAACGGCCTTTTCATAAGAATGTCTCTTCTTCTTTTACTCCTTGGCCCGTGAGAATTCTGATTTTCTTCATGATCATATTAATTTAACAGTTAAAGATGGATTTAATACAAGTAAATTATGACTAAAATTCTATCGGGCTTTGACAAAGCATAAATTCAAACGACATAATTAATTGATGACTAGTACCGTCCATCTTTCTGTAATAATTCCAGCCTACAACGAGGAGCCTAACTTTAAAAAAGGAACTTTAGATGAAGTTCCTAGATACCTTGATAAGCAAAATTATACTTACGAGATTTTGATAGTTGATGATGGTTCGGAAGACTCGACAGCAAAGCTGGCAGACGAATTTTCGAGAAAACACAAAAATATAAAGGTAATAAAAAACCCTCACCAAGGTAAAGCAGAAACAGTCAAGACTGGAGTTAAGGAGGCAAAAGGAGAGTTAATTTTATTCACGGACTTTGATCAGGCAACACCTCTCTCCGAAGTTGAAAAACTACTCAAGTTTATTCCGGATTGCGATATTGTTATTGGTTCAAGACAGCTTCCAGGCGCTAAACGCGAAAAAGAACCAATCCATCGACATTTAATGGGATTAGTATTCAACCTTATAGTCCAAATGATTGCTGTTAGAGGAATATGGGATACTCAGGCTGGTTTTAAACTATTCAAAAGCAAAGTTGCCAAACCGCTTTTTGCAGGTCTTAAGGTTTACGGTAAAGGGAAAGTGGTGAAAGGTGCACTTGTAACGGCGTTTGATGTTGAATTGCTTTTTATTGCTAAAAAGCGCGGATTTAAAATAAAGGAAGTTCCTATTATCTGGCACCACATGGCAACGAGCAGAGTTAGCCCAATCAAAGATTCGATTAGAATGTTGCGAGATGTGATAAAAATCCGACTCAACGATATAAAAGGCGTTTACAAAAACTCGTCATAAATTCCTTCAAAGCTGGTTTTCTACAACAAATTATGGTGTAAAATGTTTTAAAAATGTCAAGGCTTGAAAGAATACTTCTTCTAACGGGTGTGATTTTATATGGCTTATTGGTAGTTCTTTCATATTCTTATGTTGATCTTAATTTAACTCTTTCCCAAAACCATACGGTTGTCAATTTTATAAGTTCAATGCAGCAGCTAGGTTATTATCATCGGCCTGTTGCTACCCTAATTTTCGTGATGTTAATAATTTTTACCTTTTCAATTTTCATACTTAATTTATACTTAATTTATAAAAGAAAAATAAGGTTAAAATATTTAGTATTCTCTACAATCTTAAATACCCTCATTTTAATTTTCGCCTATCCGTTTTTATCACACGACCTTTTTAATTATATGTTCGATGCCAAAATCATTCTCAACTATCACGCTAACCCATACACTCACAGGCCACTAGATTTTCCGAACGATGAGTGGCTTAGGTTCATGCACTGGGTCCACAGATACTCTCCGTACGGCCCTCTTTGGTTGGGAGGGTCTCTACTTCCAGCCTCACTGGGTTTTGGAAAATTTCTGCTTAACCTTTTGACATTCAAAGTTTTTATCGGTATTTTTCATTTAATCAATTCTTACCTCATATTCAAAATTCTTGGAAAAATTAAGCCAGACTATCAACTGTTTGGAACTGCTTTTTACGCTTTAAACCCGACATTGTTAATTGAAGGGGTAGTGAATGCGCATAATGATGTAGTACTAGCATCATTCATACTTGCATCAATTTATTTTTTAGCATTTAACAAAAAAATATTGTCGTATGCAGCAATAATTTCTGGGTCACTGATCAAGTATATTCCAATTTTAATAGTAGGATGGTTGTTTAGAGAATCGACTACAGACAAGAAAAATATTGAAAGATATATCAAATGGAGTCTGGCAACAATGATTGTTTTTACATATCTATTCTCATCGTTTAAAATCAGTGTCCCATTCGTTTCGGCAGGTGCGACGCAAGTTCAATTTCAGGCTTGGTATCTGTTCTGGACTATACCAATTATTGCCTTGATCCCTGGAAAAAACCTGTTAATTTTAGGTACTGCAATTTGTTTTGGTGCAAGCCTCCGCTATTTGCCATTTCTATATTACGGTGATTGGTCGCACGCAGACACGATTCAATTCATGCAAATAGTTTTATTTTTACCCTTAACCCTCATTGCATTTTCAGTACTCATTAACAAATTATCATTTTTTCGTAAATGAAAGCGTTTATGGTTTTGACTTTTTTGATTGTTGTGCTTGCAGTTTTTTTCCGTATCTTTAAATACACCGAGAGGATTAAAATAATTGCGGATCATTCAAGGGATGTGCAGGTAGCAACTTACGCTGGGGATAATCTCAAATTTCCTTTAACTGGCAATTTTGCATCAGCAGGGCCTTTTTTCTATGGCCCATGGTGGTATTATTTTTTAGAAGTCGTTTCATTCATACCAATTGGAACGTTGAAATTTTGGTACATAGCAACCACTTTGTCGTTATTCTTCATTTTCCTAATATTCAAACTTGGCCAAGAGATTGAAAATAAATTTCTAGGTATTCTTGCTGCACTGTTTGCGGCTGTTTCTCCTGCTCAAATACAAAATTCATTAGGAGTTTGGAATCCTTCAATAACTCCTTTATTAGTACTTTTGTCCCTCTTTTTTGCTGTTAGGTCTATCAAAAATGCCAAATTTTATAATCTCTTTTTTGTTAGTTTTTTTACTGTTCTAGCATTTACAATCCATTTTCAAAACATATTAATTCTGCCTATTATCCCAATAACCATGGCAATAGTTTATTTTCAGTTCAGAAATAGGAAAAAATTATTATGGCCATTATTATTTTTGATTATTGGTGCATTTATTCCATTAATACCGCTTATATATTTCGATATAACAAATTATTGGTTTAATTCACGCAATTTTCTTATCTATTTGCTTGTTGATCAGTATAAAATTTGGGTGCCGAATAGATGGTTGACATATGCTACAATTTACTGGCCGCAAACTGTAAGCTATATAATCGGGGGGAGTGTAGTACTTTCCTTCGTATTAATCTTTTCGATTGGGTCATTAGTACTTATCAATTTAAAAAAGGTCACCAAAAATACCCCCTTTTTTCTTATTGCCATAACTTTTTTCATAGAGATAATCCTATTTCGCTATTACAGAGGGGAAAGAGTACTATATCTTAGTTATTTTTCGCATCCGACTCTGTTTATACTCTCCGCGTGGGCTGTTTATAAAATCATTAGAATAAACAGATTGATTGGTTTTGTCTTTTTACTTTTAATTACATTTTTTACTGTAAATAGGGTAATGCTTGATATCCATTCGGACGCGATCAATCTGGGTGGGGTTGAAGCACTTAAAAAAGATATATATAATACATTCCCTAGTTCAACTTTCAATATTTGGGAGTGTTCCCAATACGGTGCCCCTGGCCATCCGCTTAGCTATTTTATTTATGAAGATGGGAGAGAAAGCTCAAGTGGAATAAATATATCAGTCTGTGAAAATCCTGGCCAACGTTTAGAATGGGAGTTGATGACAAAGATGCATCTTCAAGGAAGATTTAAAGACGGAAGCCCTTTTTTTAAAAATGTATCAACAGAAATAACTTATAAAGATACTATCGAATGGTGGCAAAAATCACCCCCCAAAAAAGGACAAGGCAATTTCTGGAAATTTGTTATCGAAAACCGGTTCGGAAATTAAAAAAGTTGGACTCATGCAATAAACTACGCTTACACTTTTAAGAACCGAATCATAAATAATGAAATTATCTATTAGACGCTTTTTTTAAATGACGCGATACGAAAAATATTAATAGTGTTAATAATTTTGAACCTAAAATCTAATCTGCTTCCGCCTTACAGTGTTGATTGGCAAGGTGACGGCGGCACCTACAACAATGAGAAAAGTGTAGTTGACTACATATCACAACAGAACCCGCATGATTATTCTGTGTACGCCTATTCCCCAGCGATTTTTGATTACCCCTTCGATTATCTAATATATTGTTACGAAAGACGCGGGCTTCTTGAGAAGCCAAAAGACCGGCAGAATTTAATGTATCTAATAATTCGTGAGGCATCATCCAAAAAATATTTAACAAGTGGATGGTATGGAGATAAAACCCGCGATAAAACTGAAGTTGTTGATAAAGCTGAATTTCCAGGAGATCTCTTAGTGGAGAAGCACAAAAGAATCGATTGATCTAATGAAAAAACACTTGTTAGTAATAATAATCTTGTCATTGACAGCTCTTTGGCCGTTTTTCAAAAAGGGTTATTTTGACAGTCACGATGGAGAATGGATGGTCATCAGATTTTCGGCATTTCATCAAACGTTGGCAGGCGGCCAATTCCCTGTTCGCTTTGTAGAAAGACTTAATAATAATTACGGTTATCCCGTCCTGAATTTTTTATACCCATTGCCCTTTTATCTTGCAGAAATCCCCAAAGTGTTAGGTTTTAATTTTGTTGACAGTATCAAAATAACCTTCATTTTTTCTACGGTGTTATCGGTAGTTGCTATGTTTTGGGCACTTTCTCAGTTTTTTTCGAGATACGCAAGTCTTGCAGGGTCGATTGTTTATCTTTTTATCCCTTATAGATTTGTGGATCTTTACATTAGAGGATCGATAGGAGAAAATGTGGCATTTGCTATAGCTCCGATAATACTCGGGTCGATTTTTAAGATCTTAAAAAACCAAAAAGAATTCTTGCCTATTTTGTCAATCAGTATTGCCTTGCTTGTAATTTCTCACAATGTCATAGCGATTTTATTTCTACCTCTGTTTTTTTTACTGTCAATCTTACTAATTAAAAAAGATATCTTTAAAATCGTGATCGCATTTGTAGTTGGTTTTTTAATGTCCTCGTTTTTTTGGCTGCCGGCACTCTACGATTTACAGTTTGTAAAACTTTCTCAAGTTAAGGTATCAAATGTCTCGGATCACCTGTCATCAGTTGAGAAGTTGATTATTCCAGGTTGGGGTTTTGGTCAAACTCCTCAGCAAGAAAATGGTCTTCCCACGCAATTTGGGGTGATCTCTTTGGTAGTTTTTATTGCATCGACATTTTTGTTCTTAACATCAAAAAATAAAGAAAAAATTATCGGTATCTTACTTATTGTCTATGTTACGATTTTTTATCTCATGACAAATTATGCTTTAGTTTTTTGGCAAATACCCCATGTTGATATTATTCAGTTTCCATGGAGACTCCTGTCCTTAATTGTTTTTATATCCTCACTGCTGACGGCCTTCTTTGTTGACAGTATGAAAAAAAATAAACTGATTATTGCTATATTTTTAATCCTGGCAGGTGTTTTCTCAACAATTGCTTACACTCATCCTTCGAAATTCGTGGATAGAGATGATGGTTTCTACTCAACCAATGAGGATACAACCACTGCTCGGGACGAATATTTACCTCTGTGGGTTGAAGAAAAACCTCAAAAGAGGGCGAATTGGAAAATTGAAATCGAAGGTAATGGTGAAATTATTTCATCCGAAATTAGATCAACAAACTATAAAGCGGATATAAAAGCTCACGAGGCAGTAAAAGTTATGATCAACGCAATTTATTTTCCGGGATGGCACGCATTTATTGATAATCAAAAAACTAATATTAGTTTTCAAGATAATCCAAAAGGGTTAATGTTGTTTAAATTGCCAAAGGGTAATCACAAAGTTATAATCAAGTACGGTAAAACTCCAGTCCACTTGGTATCCGAAATAGCTTCTCTTATAGCACTAGTTGGAGCTGGCGGTTATTTTTTTATATTATGGCGAAAACGAATAGTTAAATAATGAACCCGTTTCAAAACACAAGACACTAGTCATTCTCAGCTTGCCTGCCCTGAGTTTTATCGAAGGGACTGAGAATCAGATCCTCACTTTTGTGAGGATGACATAGGGGTTTGGAAACCAGTTCAATAATCTATGAATAACAATCTAAAGTTTCTCGTAACCGGTGGGGCCGGTTTTATCGGGTCAGAAATAGTCAGACAGCTTTTAGATAAAGGATATTATGTCAGGGTTGCAGATGACCTATCTAAAAAGGATCCTTCAGCAAGTTCAGGACAAGCTCTTTCGGCTTCGCTCAAGGCGAGCGCTCAAGTAGATATTCGAGCAGAATTCGTAAAAGCTGACCTGACAGATAATAAAGCTACACAAGAAGCCTTTCGAGGCATTGATATATGCATTAACGCTGCTGCCAAAATCGGCGGCATTGGCTATTTTCACAAATACCCCGCAACAATATTATCCGAGAATAATAAACTTTACTCATCCACATTTGAAGCGGCTGTTAAATCAAAGATTCAAAGAATGGTCTATATTTCATCGTCAATGGTTTTTGAATCCGCAGCTCATTTTCCGTCAAGAGAAAAGGATATCCAAAAAATCCCGTCGCCTATATCCTCATATGGTTTTTCTAAATTAACAGGAGAGTGGTATTGTCATTCGTTCTGGGATCAATACAAATTGCCATTCTCTATCTGCAGACCTTTCAACGCTTATGGGATAAACGAATTTCCGGAAAGAGAAGTAGGATATGCTCATGTGATTCCGGATTTAGTCAGAAAGATTCTTTCAAATCAGTACCCGCTTGAACTTCTTGGTGATGGTCAGCAAACCAGATGTTTCACCCATGTTTCCGACATAGCAAGAGGAGTTATAGCTGTGGCACTTCACACAAATGGGCTAAATGAAGATTTTAATATCGGGAGCGACAAAGAGATAAAAATGATAGACCTTGCCAAGAAAATTTGGCAAGTTATGGAAGTAAAAAAAGCGTTTAAAGTAAAACATAAAAAGGGTTTTAAATTTGATATCAAACGCAGAGTTCCAGAAGTCACAAAAATAAAAAAAATGATAGGTTTTCAACCCGAAGTAAAATTCGAAGCTGGTTTAAAGGAGGTAGTGCAATGGCTGAAAAAGCAAAAAACTCAGGGAAAGTTTTAAAAAAATCTACGGTAGCAGTAATTGGTGTTGGCCGAGTAGGTTTCCCTCTCGCAATTTTTCTTGCCGACAAAGGGCATACCGTTTATGCAATAGATATCGATAAAGAAAAAATATCTACAATGTCTGCAGGTGACATGCCTTTCATTGAAAGTGGGGCTAAACCTCTTCTTGAAAAACATGTTAACAAATCTTTATTTTTCTCAACTAATTTTTCAGATATACGCAAAGCTAAAGTAATTATTCTTACTCTCGGAACACCTGTCGACGAAAACATGAATCCCTCCTTAGTTCAAATTGACAACGCCCTTTTTGCCATTTCGCCGCATTTCAAAGAGGGGCAAGTGCTAATCCTCAGATCTACAGTATCTCCGGGAACAACAAGTTACGTTAAATCGCACATAGAAGACTTAGGCAAATTTAAAGTAGGAAAAAACTTCTTTTTAGCTTTTTGCCCGGAACGAATCGCAGAAGGCAGATCTTTGGAAGAAATAGCCGAAATTCCCCAAATAGTAGGTGGAATTGATAGAGTAAGTACGCAAAAAGCAGCCGAATTTTTTAGAAATCTAAAAATCGAAGTTAATAGGGGAGACGACGTGTCAGCAGAACTTGCGAAGCTGTTTACTAACATGTATCGATACATAAATTTTGCGATTGCTAACGAATTTATGATTCTTGCAGGAAACCATAATCGGGATATTTACAAAATTGTCGATTTGGTAAATAAAAATTATAAAAGAGGTGGTCTTGCACTCCCCGGGTTTACAGGCGGGCCGTGTTTGTTCAAGGATGGATTCTTTCTGGTGGGTGACGTTCCATTTTCGGATCTTATCACAACAAGCTGGAAGATAAACGAATCTATTCCTTTATTTCTAATAAACCAAGTTAAAAAAAGAAGTAGGCTTGAAGGTAAAAAAGCCGTAATTTTGGGCCTAGCCTTTAAGAGTGAAATAGACGATATTCGCGAATCACTGGCATTTAAAGTTAAAAAAGCGCTGGAGCGAGAAAGGGCGAAAGTTTATCTTCACGACCCATTCGTCTTAGGTTACCAGAACGATCTAAATGAAGTGCTAAGAGATGCTGACTTCATTTTCGTTGCAACTAATCATTCCTTTTACAAAAAAATGGACGTCACAAAAATTAAATCAATTGTATCGAAAAATTGTGTTATTTGCGATGTCTGGAACGTGTTTAAAACAAATAAAATTATTTTTACTATTAAATCTCTACAACAACATTTCAACGAAAAAAACGACAAAGATCTAAATGATGTTTTCGAAACAAAATGACGGGATCTCTAAAACTCTCCATTTCAAGCCCTGCGAAGAAAAAGAGAACCGTAAGGTTATCTATAGTAATGCCCGTTTACAACGAAGGGGCAGTAATTCAAGAAACTATTAAACGAGTTGAATCATCAGTTAAAATTTCCCATGAGCTTCTGATTATCTATGATATGGAAGAGGATACAACTATTTCCCCTGTAAAAAAACTTCAGAAAAAATATCCCAATGTAAAGCTTGCGAAGAATAAAAGCAGAGGTGCTTTAAACGCCTTAAAAACAGGTATTTCAGAAGCAAAAGGCGATGCGGTTTGTATAATGATGTCGGATTTGACTGACGACCCAAAAGTCCTGAATAAAATGGTCGAGAAATACAACAGCGGATATGATGTTATTGCCGCATCAAGGTACATGAAAGGCGGAAAACAAATTGGAGGCCCGAAGTTCAAGCAATTTTTGACAAGAACTGCGGGTTTGAGTCTGCATTATTTTTTCGGACTTCCCGTTCATGATGCTACGAACTCCTTTCGACTATACTCAAAAAAATTTCTAAATAGTATCAAAATTGAATCGGATGGCGGTTTTGAGCTGGCAACAGAATTAACGGTTAAAGCTCACTTTAACGGGTATAAGGTTACGGAAGTTCCAACAACTTGGACTTACCTTGAAAAAGAATCACGTTTTTATTTAAGAAAGTGGCTTCCAAAATATTTAAAATGGTATTTGTTGGCAATAAACAAAAAGTTTCATGGATATCCTAAATTAGATGTGGGAAATGAGAGGTGAGAAGCTAGATATTGATGTGGGAGGGACGAGATCCAACATCTAACTTCAATTATCCACATTCTAATTTCGCACTTCTCACTTCCTAAAATTATACGATGATTAAACAATTTTGGTTTTTCCCATTAATCTTTGCTTTCTCTCTCTTCCTATTTTATCCCAGCCTAAATTATTATTTTTTTCAAGATGATTGGTTTGTCCTAAATTGGGTTAGAACTGGAAATTTGCTATCTTTTTTCGAATTCCGCACAGATATAATTTATTGGCGTCCTATTTCGATGCCGATATTTTTTTGGATTGGGGAAAAAATTTTCGGATTGAACCCACTTGGTTTCCACTTATTATCTTTCATCATTCACCTTTTCAACGTTTTTTTGATTAGCATAATATCCTTTTTACTTTTTAAAAATAAAAAAGCTGCACTAATTACGGGATTACTATATGCAACATCATCATTCCATTTCATGACATTATCTTGGCTTTCGCTAACCTGGAACGCTATTGGATTTTTCTTCTTTCAGATTTCAATAATCTTTTATATTTTAAATCGGAACAGAAATTCGTCTTCCTTATATTGTGGAATAATTATTTTTTTTCTTCTTTCTCTTGTTTCTACCGAGTTTGCTATTACATTTCCTATGTTAATCATTACACTTGAATTTATACTGAATGCGAAATCGAGAAAGGATTACCTTAGTATCATTCCTGTAATTGCTCCAATATTCATTGTAATTATTGCTTATTTATTAAGTAGAACAATTTTTTATCCTATCCCATCCAAAGGTGAATATGAATTAACTCTTGGTTTAGGAGTTTTTAAAAATTTGTTTTGGTACGGACTATGGCTATTTAATTTGCCTGAAGAACTAAAATATCAAATTATTTTATCCAAACTGCATGTAACTGAAAATTTCTTAAACGCTGCCAGAAATTATTTACAAATCATTATATTTACAGCAGTAATTAATGTTATTTTATTCTTTTATATTCTAGGTAAAGTTTTAAACGCAAAAACGATAAGATTGTTTATTACATCTGTAATCTTTTTTATAGCAGGGTTACTACCAGTATTGTTCTTAGCCGAACATTCGTTCCCTTATTATTTGACAATTCCTTCCGTTTTGCTTTTTGTTTTTATGGGTTTAACCCTAAGTCAATACTCTCAGAAATATAAATCCGAGAAATCAACTCTTCTGATCGTAATCTTTACTATAAGTTGGTTAGTAACCTCTCATACTACTTTAGCTTTGACTAAAAAAATACATTGGGTTACAGCAGAAGAAAATTTATCTCGCAAGTATATTAATATTGCTCACGAAAAATATCCCACATTACCTACTAATTTGACTATAGAAATTCCAAATTCCGGAAAGCAGATAATTCAATCACTGATGGACCAAAACGCAATGCAGGTTATTTATAATAATGACAAGGTAAAAACAGTTTACAAGTAATGCCTAAAACTTAATAGCAATCCGTGTGATATCATCTACGAAATTATGAAAACAAAAAAATACTTAAAATTTGTTAGAAGCTTCGGATATTTGAAAATCCTTGTTTTAACCATTGTTTCATTTAATATTTTTCTCGGCTCCTGGTATTTTATCCATGGCGATCTTGATTTAAATACTGACGTAGCCAGAGATTTTCTAATACTTAATGAAATTGAACAAAAGAAATTTATACTAATTGGTCCTAGGTCTGGAATAGGGGGAGTTTACCACGGGCCTCTTTGGGCTTATTTAAATTATCCTGCTTATTTGCTTTCCAATGCCGACCCAATTGCTGTTGGTTGGTTTTGGGTACTTTTAGTTATTTTATTTTTATTTTCCAGCTTTCTTGTGGTTAAAGATATTTTTGGTAGAATTCCTGCATATTTTTACGTAGTTTTGATGTCATTATTTTTTGTAAAGGAAACAAAGTATTTTATACATGTACACGGGTTAATATTTACAGCCCCTTTTTTTTATTGGTCCCTGTTAAAATATACCGAAAAATTTAATCCAAAATTTTTGATATTGTCTGTTTTGCTAGCAGGTTTACTTATTCAGTTTGAGCTAGCAATGATTTCCTTAATTCCAATTATATTTGCTTATATTTTCTTAAATTTACTCTTAAAGCGAAGAAACAAGTTATATCATCTTTTCCTATTTGTTTTTTTACTAATTCCGTTTTCAACGTTTATTTTATTTGATGTAAGACACGATTTTTTTCAGCTCAAAAACATTCAAATATATTTAGCTGATAGGGCTAACACTTGGATTGACTTACCTAAATTTCTCTTAAACAGAGCGGATTTTATCGTAAACGCAGCCTTCCAGTTCAGTACTAGTAAATATGTTGGCAATTTCTTTATTTTGATCCTTTTTTGCGCGTTATTAGCATTTACTTACAGAAGTACTAAATTTAAGAGGCACTATATTTTGTTTGTCTTTTTGACTGTTGTTTACTTTCTTTTTACTTTAATTAATAAATCCGCTCTATTAGGACATCACACTTTCATCTTTACACCGCTTGCTATTATTGTTCTTGCATCACTTACGATTGGGAAACATAAATTCGCGGCTTTGATAATAGTTGTAGCTTTAATTATTACTAATCAAATCGGAGTGATAGAGAGGTTAGTCAGTGATTACTCTAAAACCTCTAAATATGATGATTCTTGGAAAAATCTAAATGCTATAACTCAATTTGTGTTTAGAGGGGAGGAGTCCGAGTTTGGTTATTTTTTATATTCTCCGGATAAGCTTGCTTATGAGTCTAAATTTGCGATGGTATATCAGACAAAGAGATTTGAGAATAAAAAGGCTTTTTATTTTAAGAAGATGCCAGTAACTTACATAATTAGCACTCCCCCTCCCCCCGAAGACCCTTATGTATCACAGACTTACTGGAGAGAGAGTCAGATAAATATAAAAACTGACCCTGTTTTTAGGGAAGAATTCCCAAATGGTTATTTCGTTGAACGATTTGAATTGTCAGAAGAGGAGATTAAAAAACCTGTTTCTGCCGGTGAAGACAGTGGCCTTCACTTTAGGTAAGGGTTAATCTAATCTCTTTTTAAGCTGAGTTAGGTACGGCACTTCAAGTAACTCTTTATCATCAATAGGTAAGCCATGAAGCTCAATCGATATTTTATATAACCGTTCTGCTTCGTTAATATTCTCATCTAAATAGGCAATTACAGCACGAGATGCTGGAATACGTCAATCACCTGGTTTTATTTTTTCTGCTTTTTCCAAATAGCCTAGAGCGCATTCGAAGTTAAAGAATGGATTTTTAATACAATAAACCGCTGTAATAAATGCCAGTTGAAATTCATCATCTTGTGATACTTGCATTTCTTTTAAAAGTTCCTCTAAAGTGAAGGGAGCTTTTGCATTCTCCCACCAATCTCTTTCGACAATTTTATCTTTTTTTAGAAGATCAATAATTGAACTTGCTAAGAGATAGTGCCCTTCTATATTTGGATGAACATTGTCCAGAAATAGCGGATAACCGGTGATCATATTCGGTGAATGTTTCTTAAATATTTCTTCCGCGTCCAGGACCCTTACTGTCTTCCCATCTTCTAGTGTACGAACAAACTCGTTTATTTCCCTATTAGCCCGCCACTGAAGCAGGTCTTGGTCTTTCGCCTTTTCAAAATTATACCTGGCTTGATTCAAGTTTCCGCGAATTTCTTCAATCTGTGCCTGCATAAAAAGAAAATAAGCATCTTCCGGGTTTTTCTCAAGATGGTATTTTGTAATTTCTTGTGCTTCGTCCAGCTGGTTGTTTTTCAAAAGGGCACGAACTTTTGTTAGATCTGTATAACTCTTATCGCTAGGCGTGAAATAGGTTACTGGTTTCTCTGGTGGAGGCCACTCGCCAACATTTGACGTCGCAGTTATAAATATTAACGGTATGTTGTAGTCGCGTGAAAGTTCAGCGATTGCTTTGTAATTCTTTTTGAGAATTGCCATTTTTATCCAGTAGTAAGGCCCAACAAGCTTGTACGAAACCCTTTTTCTTTCGATGGGTTCTTCGTTGTCTTCTGGCGAATCCGGTTTTTTATTACCCTGACTAGCCGCTAGCAGTAAGCGGAATAAAACGCTTTTGTCCCTAAAAATGGATATTGTGCGATAAAGGGAAAGCGTATCAATTTCCGAATGTACAAATTCATTGTGACTAACATAAACGATCATTGCGTCAGGTTTATGCCAAAAAGTTGATACTATAGAATAACGGTCCATTGTAGATGTGAATCCGGACCATCCTAAATTCTTAACGTCAACATTTTTATTTTTTAAAACGTTGTGTAGCTGATAAGAAAGTTGATTAACATAACTAACCTTTGGTACCGGAAAACCGACCGTGGTCGATGCTCCGTAAAAATACAAACGTAGTACATCTTCATTGGATGGTTCAGGCGGAGGAATATACACTTTTTCAATTTTAGTCCGCAAATCTTTGTTCCCAAGATAATCTTTTAAAATCGTCACTGACAGTCCTCTTGCTATAAGTTCTAGGAGAACCAGTGTAACTATGGGAATTAAAACCTTAAAGTACAGGGGATATTTTTTTTGCGGTGATTTTTTTGGGTTTTTAACAAACGCTTCTTTTCTTTTCATCATGCTAGCCGCTTCAAACTTACTGGTCGTAGTGAATAATGAACTGGTTTCAAAACGCAGTGCATTAGTCATTCTCAGCTTGCCTGCCCTGAGTTTTATCGAAGGGACTGAGAATCAGATCCTCACTTTCGTGAGGATGACACAAGCGGTTTTGAATCGGGTTCTATCATTTAATTTCTTTAATAGACTGAGAAGGTTTATGATACCTTATTTTTTTAAGACGCTTAATAACCCACTTTTTAGTACAATAACAAACAAGGCTAAAATACCTAAGAGTGTAAGAGAAGCCCCAAGCTTAAAAATATCACTGTCATAATAGAACTCAACCTGATGTTCTCCAAGTCCAACCTCAACAGCCCTAAAAGTGGAGTAAGGTCTTAAAATTTCTGCTTTTTGGCCGTCTATTTTAGCTTTCCAACCGCTGTAATAATTATCGGTTAAAACAAGAAACTTGGGTTCGGGCGAATCAGTTTTTATCACAACTTTAGAAGGCTCGTAAGAAATTATTTCCGCTTTACCATTTAAAAATACATCTTCTTTATCTATTTCCTGCCAGTCGGAAGCAAGAAAAGCTCTATCAAAGGCTGTTTCGTTTTCAAAAATGGCAACCTCGCCTTTTTCAAATACTTTTATAAACCCGTTAAAATTAGAAACTATATTCCTATCTTCTCCTTCCACAACTAGATATTTAACACCTAGAATATCCAGTAGCTTTCGCTTACCCTCATCATTAAACGCTGTATCCAAATGGTCTTTGAATCCAAGCTCTGCATCTGAGCGGCGTAAGGCAATATAATCTTTGGGTAACCTTTGGGTTTCGAAAACGAAATTAGAATACGAATGGTTATTTAAGGAGTCGTATCCTTCGGGGTTAAATATTGCATACTGAGTTGCAAAGTTATTTGAAAATTTCCTGTCACCAACAAAAAACGTCCTGTGAATGCCCTGATTCTTAATGATGAATTCGAGGGCTTCGTTTTTCGGGAATACGTATTTTTTTTCTGAAAAGGATAAATATTTGTTGGAAAAATAAAAAATATTGGCTACAGTTACTAAAATTATTAAAACTGCCGCGTACTTTCTGTTTCTTATGAAAATTGTTGTAAAGGCAATAAGCGCAAATACTCCAAGAGGGATCACCAGGTTCCTTGCGCTTATTGCCAACTCTGGGGTAAAAGAAACTGCTGAAGAAAAATATCCTGCTTCATATGCAAGGTAAACAAATATGCAGACGAATAAAAAGACAAAAAAAGCTATGGTTTTAGCTAAACTTACTTTTTTGTTTTTCATCCAAAAATCAAGTCCAATGGCACCTAAAACAGCAAATGAAAAAGCCGGGACAAAGAGTATTCTATGAGGGATTGCCGTTGAAACGAGCGGTATTGGCAAGCTTACGAAAAAACGGGAGAAAAAAGAATCGACTACGATTAAAAGTGAAATAACTGCTGAAGCCGTAAAAAAGATGACGAGTGAGTCCCTTTTTTTAATTAGCGAAAAAAATGAAAACAAAAGGGGAGCAATGCCGACAAACAGTATTGCTTCATAATATTGAGCATTTCCGCCAAGAAAATGATTTCTGGTAGCCGGATTGCCAAAAAAATCCGGAGCCAGATAGGTGATCAGAGAAATTGGCGGTAAAAGATAACTTTTTACAACGCTAGAAAAGTCCACACCAGACCTTTGGGAATTAAAGAATAATTCAACAGATGGCAGGAGCTGGATGAAAGAAATAATTATACCCATCAAAATGCCTGAAATAGTTCGGGCATAAAATTTTAATTCCAAATTTAAAGATTTTGCCCTGTATAGCAAATAAAAGAATGCCAGTACTAGAAGATATATGGTTGTCTGCAAATATCCGGCAAATATAGAAATGCAAACGGAGAATACAAGAGTTAAAAAATAAAAACGTCTGAATTTACCTTGCAGCTTATCAATTGCCAGAAGTACTAAGGGTAAATACACAATCGAGTGTGGACTCATAACCACTTCTTCGCCCCACGTGATAATAAAAGGCGAAAAACCAAAAACCAAAGCCCCAAAAAAAGAGGCAATCGGGTTTAACTTTAGGTTTCTAAGGTAAGCAAATGTAAAAAAAGAAGCAAAAATTGTCGGTGTTATTCTAAGTATGTGCCAGAATGTAATCTGAGAGACAACAAGTCCTAAAATGTTTAAAGGGTAAAATACTGCTGTCTGAAAATCTGCAAAATGAGGATGACCGGAAAAAGCATATGGATTCCAGAATGGTATTGAAAAGCTGCGCAGCGTATCAAGGGTGATCTTGTAAAAAGGAAAATAAATCCTAAGCTGATCCCAACCGGTATCCTTGAAAGGTAAGTTTTCCCCGAAAATAGCGTAAAAAGAAACTAACAGGTGGCCATTTAAATTAACCTTACCAAAAAAAATTGGCCAAAATAAAACAAGAGTAAAAAAAGTAAAGATTATTAAAGTAAAAAGGTACAGTCTCTTCTCTTTCACTGTTTGGATAAAATATGCTGGATTTATACTAAAATATATGACAATCTACTTACTCTGTTAAAATATTTACAGCTCATTAGCGGAGTGGAATAAATTGAATAAATAATAACAAATGTACCCGAGAATTGCATTTTTCTTCAAAGATTTTTCCCTGTATTTAATTGTTGATTTAATTGCTGTTTTAGTCTTTATTTCTTCTGTATTTTTTCTAGTCAAATCAAAGTACGCGCTAAATGTTAAAAAAATTACTATTGCTGTTATCTTTTCGTTAGTTTCCACCGCGTTAATTTTTAGTATATTCGAAGGCTATTTCAGATACATTTACGATGAATCGGACGGACTTGGTTTTTTGCAGGTTAATAAAAGATGGCAAGAGAGGCATGTTGTATATAATAATTTTTTTAAAAGAGATAGGGATTTTAAAGTCGAAAAATCTGCTGGCACTGTGAGGGTAGGAGTGTTGGGTGACTCGATTACGTTCGGGGCAGGTATAGCAGACCCAAAGGACAGGTTTTCTGATATTTTACAAAAGGACTTCCGGCAAAACGGTATTAACGCTGAAATTTACAATCTAGGGGTACCTGGGCTGGATTCTCACGAAGAAATAAAACTGTATCAGGATTTGTCGTATCTTAACTTTGACATCATAGTTTGGCAATATTTTTTAAACGATATCCAGCCGGAAGATAAAGGTGGACCTGCGAAAATTATCTCCCAAGACGCTTATTCCAGTGATTTAATGAGTGTGCTAAACAAAAACTCTACCTTTTTTGATTTTTTATACTGGAGATTCTCTTCTAAATACGCTACCACGTTTGATCAACTTGGTTCACACTATTTACAGATGTACAGCGATGAATCAATTTTAAAAAGTCACGAGGAAGAACTTTCAAAATTCATCGGAGAACTTAAAGAGAAAGATAAAAAAATTATTGTTATAATTTTCCCCTTCATCGAGCTTATTGGTCCAGATTATCCGGCAAATTATGTTCATGATGAAATGAAATCATTCTTCAATTCTCACGATATTGAAGTTGTTGATTTGCTTAGCGATTTAAAAGATTCAAATTGGAAGAAACTCGTTGCAAGTAAGTTTGATACCCATCCCAACGAGAAAGTCCACAAGCTTGCAGCCGAAAAACTTTACGAAAAATTATATCCTGAGCTAAAATAAATTTTGAAAAAGTTCCTTTAAAATTTCTGGAGTAAATTGTAGATGAATACAATAAAGTAATATAAGGAAACTTAATATTTTAGATGAAAACTAATTTAGTGGCTATTATTATAATACTCTTTTTTAGCATAGTAGTTTCGCTTCCCCTATTGGAATCGGGTCTTTTTCTGATGCACGATGACCAGCACGTTGCAAGACTTTTTGTTTTTGATGAGGCGTTAAAAGCTGGCCAGTTTCCCGTTCGCTGGGTAAACGGATTGGGTTTTGGTTTTGGCTATCCGCTTTTTAACTTCTACCCACCTTTAATCTACATACTTGGGGAAATTTTTCACCTAGCGGGTTTTAGTTTTATTAACAGTATCAAGCTTGTTTTTTTCTCAGGTGTTTTTTTCTCAGGTGTCGCTATGTATATATTCGTAAAAGAGCTGTGGGGCAGGGCAGCGGGAGTTATATCTAGCCTTTTTTACTTATTGGTTCCTTATCGAGCATTGGATTTATATGTTAGAGGAGCACTGGCAGAAAGCTTTTCCTTTGTCTGGCTACCACTGGTATTGTGGGCATTCTATAAGATCTATAAGACTAATAAGACTTTATACGTCTATCTCTCCGCTATTTTTCTGGCTCTTCTTATGATTACGCACAACCTCATCTTTTTACCTTTTATGCTGCTTTTGCCTTTTTATTTGCTATTTTTAATATGGCATTCTTCAAGAAAACTATTTACTATTTACCATTTTCTATTTACTATCGCCTTGGCGATGGGATTATCCGCCTACTTCTGGATCCCCGCAATCTTAGAGAAAAAATACACGATTGTTGATGAAATGTTGCTTCAAAATCTTGCCGACTTTCGCATCCACTTTGTTTATCCTCAACAACTGTGGAACTGGACATGGGGTTTTGGGGGGTCGGCAGAAGGTTTAGCCGACGGCATCTCTTTCAAAATTGGCAAACTCCACATATTAGTTTCTTTCGCCGCAGTTATTCTTGTTCTGGCAACTTGGATTAAAAATCGAAATAAGTTTAAGTCACCATTTACCATTTACTATTTACCATTTACGTTTTTCATCTTGTTTCTTTTCTCCGCATTCATGACCACTTTTTATTCGAAATTTATTTGGGAAATCGTAAAACCGCTTGGTTATCTTCAGTTTCCCTGGCGATATTTAACATTCACAGTTCTTTTTTCATCGATTCTATCCGGAGCTTTTATTTATTATTTAAAATTACCGGTATTTAAACTTGTATTCGGCGCAATATTAATTTTTGTTTTATTATTTTCCAATCTTAAATTATTTAAACCTCGAGAGTACCGTTTTGATTTAACCGATGAAATTGCAACATCAAGTGAAGTTATTAATTGGGATGTTTCTAAAACTTCCTTTGAGTACGTTCCTAAGGAAGTAACACTGTACCAAGACGGGCGGGGGGTCAACATGTTTAGTATAAAAAAGAGTGAAATACCGGAAAATAAATTGGAATTAATTTCCGGAACTGCTACTTTGCAAATAGTTAAAAACAATCCGGACGAGATAGCTTTTAACGTCGAATCTCTTGAGGATTCAGTCTTAAGGGCTAATGTTTTTAACTTTCCGGGGTGGCATGTTTTAGTCGATAAGCAGAATACACCAATAAACGACAACAACGATTTAAAATTAATCACTTTTAAAGTACCCCAAGGTGTTCATGAGGTTAAAGTCCAATTTAAAAATACCAATGTTAGAACTTATGCAAATATGTTAACTTTAGGATCAGTTATTGTTCTGATAATGCTGATTATTAGGCAAGTAACAAATAGAAGTGGGAGGTTTGAGATGAGAAAATAGATAATGAAGTGAGAGGTGCGATAATTCACACTTCCAACTTCCTTAATCTAGCTTCACACCTCTGATATCTAATATCGAAAATAAAATGGCCGATACCAATCAAGAGCTAGATATAGAGCTAATTAAAAAGCGCGCAGTTTCCGGCATCATTACTTTTACACTGCGAACTTTTTTCATCCAAGCATATACGTTTTTTGCAACGTTTATTCTAACCATCCTTATTGCACCGGAAATATTCGGAATTTATTTTGTGGTAACTGCAATTATAAATTTGTTCATCTACTTTTCGGATGTGGGACTCGCAGCTGCTCTTATTCAAAAAAAACAAGAACCGACACGCGAAGATTTAGTTACTACATTTACGATTCAACAGGTAATAATTATTGCCCTAATTGTTTTAGGGCTTGCTTTTTCAAATTCTATTGCAAGGTTTTACGGTCTTGATAACAGTGGTCTTATGCTCATGCGAGTATTAATTTTTTCCCTCTTTCTATCTTCACTCAAAACCATTCCGTCTGTGCTTTTGGAAAGGCACTTAAGCTTTACAAGATTTGTTATTCCTCAAGTAGCTGAAAATTTTGTCTTCTATACCTTAACTATTATTCTTGCCTTTTTAAACTTTGGTCTTGAAAGTTTTATATGGGCTGTTTTGGCAAGAGGCATTGTTGGTTTAGTTTTAATCTATGCCCTTTCCCCGTGGAAACCCGCCTTAGGCTTTGAAATGAGAAGCGCCAAACGCCTAGTCTCCTTTGGAATCCCTTTTCAACTAAATAGCATTATTGCGCTTATTAAAGACGATTTACTTGTTGTGTTCTTAGGAAAGATCTTACCTTTTGCACAAGTTGGTTATATAGGATGGGCCCAAAGATTTGCATTTGTACCACTGCGGTTTGTGATGGATAATGTAATAAAAGTTACATTCCCGGCTTATTCCAGGTTCCAGCATGACATAAGGCAACTCAGCGCTGCAATTGAAAAATCCATTTTCTTTGTCGCCTTGACTGTTTTTCCTATTGTAACCGGTATGGTTGCCATATCATCTAGAGTTATCTCTACTATACCTAATTATGGAAAGTGGGAACCGGCAATACCGCTTTTATATTTTTTCGCAATTAATGCGATGTTTGCTGCTGTTAATACTACTTTAACAAATACCCTTTTTGCTATCGGAAAACCAAACATTGTTTTAAAGCTCATGGTCTTTTGGACTACTATGACATGGGTACTGACATTTGCCTTCGTGAAGTATTTTGGGTTTATTGGTGTTGCCGCAGCCTCAGCCGTGGTTGCTGCTTCTACTTCTATAATAATTTATTTTGTCAAAAAAGAATTCAAAGTAGCAATTTTAAAGAATATCTACGCACCATTAATTGCTTCATTAATTATGCTGGCACTTATTAGATATTTTGACCATATTTTACCCCCAGGGTATCCAGGCTTGGTAATTCAAATCGTATTAGGTATTGCAGTATACTTTGGCATTATGATTTTGCTTATTGGTGCAAGACTGCTTGAAAGCCTGAGGATTGTTTTTGCTTCAATAAGAGCAATAGATTAAGGTTGTTCTTTCTGTTCGATAATAGTCACCTTATTCATTACTGCCTGTTGAATTGGCTTGTCATTTTTGTCAACTTCTGAATTTGCAATCATATCCACTACATCCATTCCAGAAAGTACACGTCCAAAAATTGTATAGTTGTGGGGCAGATTATAATCCTGATGCATGATAAAGAACTGGCTGCCATTAGTATTAGGTCCCGCATTTGCCATAACTACAGTACCCCGAACATAACCTTTCTGGAAAGAGACAGTAGACGGGTCAAGTTCATCCTCAAATTTATAACCGGGTCCACCAATACCAGTTCCCGTAGGGTCGCCACCCTGGATCATGAAACCTTTGATTACACGATGAAAGATAACCCCATCATAAAAATGCTTACTGGCAAGATATATATAATTAGAAGCAGCAATCGGCGAATCATTAAAAAACTCAAAAGTTATGTCGCCATAATTTGTTGAAATAACCGCCTTTTTGCCAGCGAATTGTTCTTTGGTTAAAACCGGAAAGGGTTTTTGTTGGGCTGAACTTGTAGATTGGCTATTTTGTATGTTCATTTGCCCAGACTCAACCGGAATAGGTGTCGGTATGATTGTATCACCTTGACCATTTTCTTTTGAGGCAAATATAAAAATAAGTGCGATAATTACGATAAGCGCCCCTACTGCAAAAACGATGTTTTTCATCAGAACGATATTAATATAAATTTGTCAATTTAAATTATACCCCGGATGCCGATATAATAATCTGGTGGATTTTAAAAAATTTCTTAAAAATCACTGGTTAATTATAATAATATTATTTTTTGCATCACTGGTACGTTTTTGGAGAGTTGGTGATTTCACAACCTTTGCAGGTGATCAGGGTATTGATTTTTTAATTGTAAAAAGGATGCTTGTCAATGGGGAATTTACCCTTCTTGGTCCGAAAATTGGCACATTTAGTGATATCGCTATTATTTATTTAGGCCCGATTTATTATTATATGATTGCTCCTTTTTTACTTTTGTTTAATTTCGATCCGATCGGTCCTGCTGTTTTTATTTCTTTCCTGTCAGTATTAACGATTATCGTAATATACCTGATTGGTTTGGTCTTTTTTAATAAAATCGTTGGTATAATTGCCAGTATTATTTTTGCCGTTAGTGTGCCTATTGTTAATGAGGCGCGTGTGGCACTAAATCCCAATCCTGAACCGTTTTTTTCAGCAGTTTTAATTTTTGCCTTATTTAAAATTTCAATTAAGAATTCAAAGAAACTAATATGGCCGATTTTATGTGGGATGTCATCGGGCATTTTATTTCAGCTTCACTATTTAACGGCAAGCCTCATTTTGTTATCTGTGCTTTTGCTGTTGAAAAATAGATATTTTCAAAAACTAACTGTTTTAACAGCAGCATTTTTTATAACAATTTCACCTCAAATATTATTTGAGCTTCGTCACGGATTTTTTTTATCAATACAGATATTAACTAGAATCAGAAGCAAAGAAGACATTTCTTCGTTTTCAACCTTTGCACAAAACCTGCATAGAAGTATTGAATTAATCTCAAGCCTGATTTTTAACTATGAGAACTATTATGTAGGATTGGTTGTGATTTCCTTGATGATGATATTCTTTATACAAAAAAACAAATATATAAAGCCATATATTTTTTTAGTAACATCAGTCTTAATTAGCATATTCGCGGCCTCTATATATTCTCTTGATCCTCAACTGCATTATTTTACCCACATCTATGTGGGTTTAACTTTGATTGTTGCGTCGGTCTTATATCTTTCAATGAATTACTTTAAGAATAAAATCGCGATAATTTTTTTCTTAATTTTCGTGGTTTTTATAATTATTTTAAATATTGCAAACCTTGATCTTAATAGAGCAGAAGGTTACACAATGCCTAAAGGCTGGAATTTAACAGGAGTGAAAAAAGCATCGGAAATCGTTGCAAATGACATATCTTATGGTACAAAATTCAACATAGCAGCCACATTAGATGGAGATACTAGAGCTCGTCCGTATCGTTATTTAGTCGAAGTGTATGGCAAAATCCCGCTTGGGGTAGAATATTACCCCGAAGCGGATATTCTATATCTGATGTCCAGAGACAAAAAGAACGAAATCTTAAACTATTCGGTTTGGGAGGTAGCGAGCTTCAAACCGTTTAAGTTTGAAAATGAGTGGCATATCCAAAATGGAATAACATTATATAAGTTATCTAAAGATAAGGTAACATTATGAACATTAGCCTGATAATTCTGAATTACAATGGTCTAAACGATACCTTAGCTTGTTTAGAATCATTGGAGGTAGTAGAAGCAGACAATAATTCGTTGGAAACAATAGTTGTTGATAACAACTCTTCCGATGGATCCCAAGAAGCTTTATCAATGATTAAGAACATTATTTTCATTAAAAACGACAAGAATTTTGGCTTTTCAGGGGGAAACAATACGGGTATCAAATATGCTCTTAATAAAGGGTCTGATTTTGTAATTCTTTTAAACAACGATACAATTGTCGAAAAGTCATTTGTTAAAAATCTCGTACGAGCCGCTAATAAGGCCGACATCATTTCACCTAAGATTTATTTTGCCAAAGGGTATGAATTTCACAAAAAAAGATACAGTGAAAAAGATCTTGGTAAGGTCATCTGGTATGCAGGGGGCAAAATAGATTGGCAAAACGTAATTGGCAAGCACGTTGGAGTGGATGCAGTAGATAAGGGTCAGTTCAGCAAAAGCGCAATTACCGATTTCGCAACCGGCGCTTGTATGCTAGTTAAAAGAGAAGTGTTCGAGAAAATTGGCTTTTTTGACGAAAAGTATTTTTTGTACTTGGAAGATATGGATCTTTGTGTAAGGGCGAAAAAAGCAGGATTTAAAATTTTATTTGAACCGAGAGCTGCTATCTGGCACAAAAATGCGGCTAGTATCGGGGGCTCGGGGTCAAGTTTGCAAGATTACTATTTTACAAAAAGTAGATTACTTTTTGCGTTGAAATTCGCCAAACTTAGAACGAAATTTGCTGTTTTTAGACAAGTTTACAGTTTCAAAGAAAAGGTTAAAAGAAAAGCACTTCTGGATTTTCTATCTGGAAATTTTAGGGAAGCAAAATTTAATTAAATGAAGATTTCTGCACTAATTCTAACAAAAAACGAAGAGGAAATGATCGAAGATTGCCTTAAGCAACTTGATTTTGTCGATGAAATTATTGTACTTGATCAATTTTCATCTGATGAAACGGCAGACATAGCACAAAAATATACCAACAAGGTATTAAAAACTAACAATATAGATTTTGATAAAAACCGTATGCTTTTAGCCTCCGAGGCAAAAGGTGAATGGTTGCTCTATGTTGATAGCGACGAGAGGATTTCAACTGATTTAAGAAAAGAAATTCTAGAAGCAGTAGAAAAAAATAAAATTTCAGCATATTTCATTCCCAGAAAAAATTATATTTTGGGCAAATGGCTAAAGCACGGTGGTTTTTGGCCGGACTATGTTCCTAAATTATTTCAAAAAAGTAAACTTCGAGGCTGGACCGGAACTGTTCATGAAAGTCCAATATTTAGTGGCGAAAGCAGCAAATTAGTAAATCCTTTGGAACACATGACTGCCAGAAGTTTGAATAAAATGTTGGAAAAAACAATTAAGTGGGCGAAAATCGAGGCAGAACTTGCAAGCTATGCAAATCATCCTAGAGTAAACATAGTTAGGGTTATAAAAACTTTTATAAGTGAATTTTTGTCAAGATATTTTTTAAACCTTGGGTTATTGGATGGAACCCAAGGTTTAATCCAGGCCCTTTTCCAAGCTTATCACCGCTCAATAATGCTGGTTTACCTTTGGGAAATCCAGAATAAAACCCAGGAAAAATTTAAGGCTTTTAAAAATGTATAAACTTTTTTTGCCTTATGATGTATTTGAGCGACATAAAAAAGTCGGGAGCATGATAGATTCCGATCAGACAGTTGTTGATATCGGCGGAGAACTAAACCATCTTTCGCAATTTTGTTCTCCTAAAAAAATCATAGTTGCTAATCTCTCAAGCGGGGATATCATCATATCCGAAGATAAATTACCATTTAAAAGAAAATCATTTGATGTAGTATGTGCTATAGACGTTATAGAACATATTCCCAAAAAAAACCGTAAAATTTTTTTAGAAAATTTATTGGAAATTGCTTCTCAGAAAGTTATCTTATCTTTTCCGATAGGTACAAAAAGACATATTGCCTATGAAAAAGAAATACAAACCTGGTTAATGAAAAAAGGAGAAAAAGTAGATTATTTAGAGGAACATATTAAATTTAGCTTGCCCAAAAAACGCGAAATAGAAACAGCTTTGGAATCTGAAAATTCCAAGTTAACATATGCAGGCAATATAAGTATTAATAGAATTTTATTTAAAATATATATGTTTGATCCAAGAGTCAAATTTTTTAGGAAAATAATTTATTCACTAAAAAAAATTTTCAATTTTCTAACAAATGGAATCCTATATTTAATTTTAATTGACAAAGATTATTCAGAATCCGTCAATAGAGCATACGTAATCATTAAGACAATACGATGAAATTCGGTTTCTACAGCCCATATTTGGATACATTTGGAGGAGGGGAGCGCTACATGTTGACTCTTGCTTCCCATCTTGCTCAAAAAAATTCAGTCGACATATTTTGGGAAGACTCGTCAGTAAAAGCACCTTTAGCTCGTTTTCTAAAAATAGATCTCGCGAAAACGAATTTCGTAGATAATATTTTTTCCACACCTATCAAAGATAGATTTTTTAAAACCCGAGTTTACGACTTAATTTTCGTATTGTCCGACGGAAGTATACCTTTTTCTTTTGCAAAAAAGAATATTTTACACTTTCAAGTTCCTTTTATATTCCCAAACATTAAAACAAGTACAAAGTTTAAATTAACAAAGTATAACCATATTGTAGTCAACTCAAATTTTACAAAGAAATTTATAGATAGAAGTTTCCATATTGATACTAAAGTTATTTATCCTCCCGTAGATCTTGACTCCATTAAATCAGGTAAGAAGGAAAAAATTATTCTCTCTGTTGGGAGATTTAGTGCTCATCAGTTGCACCCCAAAAAACAAGAAATTTTAATAGAAGTTTTCAAAGAATTTTATAAGAAAAAACCGGACTGGAAGCTTGTTTTAGTAGGGCAGTCTAAAAAGGAAGATCAAAAATATGTAAGACGTCTTAGAAAATTGTCAAAAGGGTGGGCAATTAAGATTGTAGAAAATTTACCCATAGACATGCTCTTAAGACTCTACTCGATTGCTCCCATATACTGGCATGCAACAGGTTTTGGTGAGGACGAAAGTAACCACCCGGAGAGAATGGAACACTTCGGCATTTCTACTGTTGAAGCATCTGCAGCAGGATGTGTCCCTTTAGTTATTAACAGGGGAGGGCAGAAAGAAATAGTTGAGGACAACAAGACTGGTTTTTTATGGGAAACAAAAACTCAACTATATGATCAAACTCTTAAGCTTATCGGTGACAAGACTGCTTTAAGTAGATTATCACGTAACGCTATTAAAAACAGCAAAAAGTTTAGTAAGGGAAAATTTTTAAGGGAGTATGAAAAAATTATCTTCGAGTAAACTTACACCTTTTTTTCTAACAGGAGTAGTCATCTTGCTCTTTTTTTTACCAAGAGTTTATTTTGGTCTAGTTCCGATACCATCAGATGCCCTATTAGGGCTTTACCATCCCTTCAGGGATGTTTCATTCGACGGATTTAGTGCGGGAAAATTTCCCGTTAAGAATCCTTTAATTACAGATCCCGTATTGCAAACGTATCCTTGGAAAAAACTTGTAGTTGACAACTTTAAAAATTTAGATTTACCGTTCTGGAATCCATATAGTTTTTCCGGACAACCCCTGTTGGCAAATATCCAATCTGCGCCGTTTCAGATCGCAAATCTCTTATTTTTTGTTTTTCCATTTAATATCGCTTGGACAATGCACATAATTTTACCTTTAGTTTTAACCAGTTTTTTTATGTTCCTATTTTTAAGAAGCTTAGAGCTTTCCAAAATATCATCTGTATTTGGAGCATTTATTCTACCCTTCAGTGGCTATTTTGTTGCCTGGATGACATGGGGTGGCGTAACTACAACTGCAATGTTTTTACCGTTGGTATTATTGTGCATAAGTAAGCTTTCCCGAAAATTTTCGCTAGCTTACTTTCTCATTCTGATATTTTCTCTGTCACAAATAGTCTTATCTGGTCACTGGCAAACGGGATCGTATATATTCTTAACATCAATTCTTTTTACCGTATTTAAATATTTTTCTCAGAAATCCTATAAACCAATTTTAATTATCGGCGCAGCCTTTGTTCTAGGATTGTTAATCTCATCAGCTCAAATTTTGCCTTCTTTGGAGTTTCTCAATTTTTCAACAAGAGACATTGATCAAAGTTACTATGAAGGCAGAAAAGATTGGTTCATACCTTACCAACATTTAATCCAAATTTTAGCTCCGGATTTTTTTGGCAACCCTACAACTTATAATTATTGGGGTGTTTTTAACTGGGGGGAATTCGTCGGTTTTATTGGCATAATCCCGTTAGTACTTTCGGGAGTCGCCGTACTTTGTAGACGTAAGCAAATAGGTTTCTTGCTTATTCTTCTGGCAGTCTCACTTATCATTGGTCTTAAAAATCCAATCTCTATAATTCCTTATAGCTACAATTTCCCGTTTATTTCATCAATGCAGCCCTCGAGGATCATATTTTTACTGACTTTTTCTTTAGTCACGATTTCAGCTTTCGGACTGGAATCACTTTTAAAAGGAAGATTCACAATTAAGTTTATATTACCGCCCATTTTTGTTTTAGGTTTTTTGCTAATACTTGCCCTAATTTCAAAGTATGGAGAAATTTTACCTACGGTTTCTAATTTAGACACTGCTAACATCGCATTTAGAAATCTTATTCTGCCTATTGCATTTTCGATACTTAGCTTACTATTCATAAGTTTTTTGCGATTTGATTCTTTTAAAAAAATCTCACTGCTTGCTTTACTTGTCTTAACCCTATTTGAACTTTACAGATTCACGTATAAATTTACGCCTTTTTCAGAAGCATCCTTGATTTTTCCAAAGACCGAAATAATAAACTATCTCTCAACTCAACAGAAACCATTCAGGGTAATGGCGACTGATAGGAGGATACTTCACCCAAATGTCTCGTCTGTTTACAAGATTGAATCAACTAGCGGTTACGATCCATTATTTTTGAACGATTACGCAAAGTTTGTATCCACCTGGGAAGCAAATAACGTATCAGAAGCTGGGTCATTTAATAGAATAGTTACACCGACTAATTATGAATCAAAACTTGCAGATTTACTAAACGTAAAATATGTTTTATCTTTTGATGAAATTAATGACCCTAAAATGGAAAAAATCCTGGAGGAGGGACAGACTAAACTATATGAGAATAAAAACGTATTACCGAGAGCCTTTTTCGTCAATGAAGTGGTGAGGGTAACCGGTAAAGATCAAGAATTATCTAAGATGTTGGATGGAAAATTTGACCTGGCAAATTCCGCAGTATCATCGGCATTTTCTTTCAAAAAACAAGAAAATGATTCGTCAGTCTCTATCACCGAATACTCGGATCAAGCATTGTCTCTAAGTGTAGATACCTTAATTAGTTCACACCTAGTGCTATCAAATGTTTTTTATCCCGGTTGGGATGCTTATATTGACGAGAAAAAGAGCGAAATTCAAAGAGTCAATTACATGTTTCAAACGGTTATTGTTCCAGAGGGTAAACACGATATCGAATTTAGATATGAACCTCGCACGTTCTATAATGGGCTGCGATTGTCAGCTCTCGGAATATTCTTGACACTGGGAGTCACTTTTTTATTATGGCGAAAAAAGTATCGGTAATAATTCCAAACTATAACGGCAAAGATTTGCTTTATAGAAATCTTGCTAGTGTTATTAACAATTGCCCTGGTTGCGAGATTATAGTAGTCGATGACGCATCACAAGATAAATCAGTTGATCTCTTAAAGAAAAAATTTAAGCAGGTAAAATTGATTGAGAATAAAAAAAATCTGGGTTTTGCAAAGTCAATTAATATTGCTGTTGAAAAATCGAAAGGTGAGCTGATCCTTCTTCTAAACACCGATGTTGCCCCCAGGAAAAATTTTTTAGATATTGCTGTTAAACATTTTATAAATAAGGATTTGCTTGCAGTTGCCCTAGCAGATTTTAGCCACGAAAATGGCAAAATTGTCAAAAGGGGTAGAGGAGGAGTGAATTTTAGAAAAGGCTTTATAAATCACTTTAAAATAGAAAGCAAGTCAGGAGATACTCTGTGGGTTTCTGGTGGCTCTGGGATATTTGATAAGAAAAAATTCTTAATACTTGGCGGTTTTGATTCTATCTATACGCCCTTTTATTGGGAAGATATTGACCTTTCCTTCAGAGCCTGGCGCCTTGGGTGGCGGTGCATTTTTGAGCCGAATGCAATCGTTGATCACTTCCATGAAGAGGGGGCAATCAAAAAGTCCAGTTCGGACTTTTTTATAAAAACCGTTTCCTATAAAAACCAATTTATATTTGTTTGGAAAAACGTAGATGACTATTTTCTTATTATTCAACACCTTCTCTGGCAGCCGTATCATTTTCTAAAGGCGCTTCTAAAATTAGATTTCGCTTTTTTTGCAGGATTTTTTTGGGCATTATTGCAATTACCTAAACTTGCTTTAAACTACCAGTCTGCCCAACCCGCTTCGCCCGCGAAGCGAGGCGAGCTACCCGACTACAAACTAAATGTCAAGGAGGTTCTCACTAAATTTGAAAGATAGTAACACTCTTTGGGATAAGAAGAAGCCAAAAATCGTTGTTGTCATGCCTGCTTATAATGCTCAGGAGACAGTAAAGGCAACATATAATGACCTACCAAAAGATATTATTCACGAAGTCATACTTGTGGATGATGCCTCTAAAGATAAAACTATAGATATAGCGAAAAATCTGGGGATCACTATTTACAATCATACAGATAACAAAGGTTATGGCGGCAACCAAAAAACCTGCTATGATCAAGCCCTCAAAAGAAAACCGGATGTAGTAGTTATGGTTCATCCGGATTATCAATACGATGCGAAACTGGTTGGAGTGCTTTGTGAGCCAATAGTCAACGGCAGAGCAGATATTATGTTAGGGTCAAGAATCCAAACTCGCCATCAAGTACTCGCCGGCGGTATGCCTCGTTGGAAATATTTTGCTAATCGATTTTTGACTTTAATCGAGAATCTAGCAATGGGATTAAACCTTTCTGAATACCATACGGGTTTTAGGGCCTATAGTGCTAAAGTTTTAAAAACTGTCCCATACCGAAAATTCTCAGATGATTTTGTTTTTGATCAACAAATTCTAATCTCAGCTCTTTCTTTTCAATTCAATATTTCTGAAATTCCTGTCCCCTGCAAATATTTTCCTGAGGCATCGTCAATTAATTTTATTCGGTCGTCAAGGTATGGGTTGCTGAGTCTTTGGACAGTATTCACTTTTTTGTTAAATGAAGTAGGTTTTGTTAAGTCAAACATATTTAAGAATGGGTAATCGATTACTTAAGCTTCCCGGCATGGTTGATGTTCACGTCCACCTGAGAGAGCCAGGAGGTATCGAGAAGGAGGATTTTGAAACCGGAACTATGGCTGCAATTGCCGGAGGCTATACTCAAATTTTGGACATGCCCAACAATATACCTCCAACCGTAGATATAGAATCATTAGAAGATAAAATTAAAAGAGCGAATGGAAGAATTTGGTGTGATTTAGGATTTAATTTTGGAGCAACAATTGATTCAGTAAAATATTTTAAAAAAATTTATAAAAAAGTTTTTGGTCTTAAAGTTTATATGAACCAAACAACCGGCCTCCTGCTTGTCGATAAATCAGAGGACCGGGAGCAGATATTCAAATCATGGAAAAGTGACCTTCCAATTATGGTTCATGCGGAGGGGGAAACTGTTGAAATTGCCATTAAACTTGCCAAAAAATGTAAAAAGAGTTTACACGTATGTCACGTTGCCATGAATCAACTTAACACTATCAATCGCGAAAGAAAAGATGGTCTTAAAATCAGCTGTGAAGTTTGCCCACATCATCTTTTTCTTAATAAAAGTGATGTTAAAAACCTAGGTCCTCTTGGCATAATGAAACCGCCGCTTCTTTCAAAAAAAGATCAACAAGAGTTATGGCGGAATTTAGATAAAATAGATATGATTTCAACAGACCATGCCCCCCACACTTTGGAGGAAAAATTTGACCAAAGAGAACCTGCCTCGCCTGGCGGTAGTCAAGGCGGGCCAAAATTTGGAGTTCCGGGTCTTGAAACAACTTTGCCATTGATGTTAACAGCTGTAAAAAAAGGACTACTAACGCTCGAAAGATTAATTGAAATGACTAGCACTAATCCCAGAAAAATTTTTAAACTTCCAAATCAACCCAATACTTATATACTAGTGGATACTTCAAAAACATTCAGAATTTCAGATGATAATCTCTTCACAAAATGTCACTGGACACCTTTTAAAGATTTAGAGGGTAGGGGAGAAGTTAAAAAGGTCGTTATAAGAAGCAAGACGGTTTTTGAAGATAAAAAATTTACCGGTAGGCCAACGGGTAGAGTAATACTCCACGTTAATTAAATCTTCTAAGAGCATTTTTTAGAAAAAGCCTCAAAAATCTCAAAAGCCTTTTTTTCGTCTGGGTAGTAGATGACTTTTTTTGAAGTTGCATTGTACGACCTGTCAAATCCTTGGTTATTATCCACTGAGACAGCTATTAACTTAGAAATGTCGCTATTGCATGGTTCAGGATCGAAATTATAGCAATTCTTACAAGTTTCTAAACCGTAGAATTTTATAAGCGCATCTGCTCTATCAAAACCACTGAGGATGATTTTGACTTGATATTTATCATTGTTCTGGAGAAAGTAATCGACGATCTGTTTTGCACCATATTGAAAACCATTATAACCGTGGGCTCTATTAGCGTAAGCCTGATAAAGATTTAAGAAGCGATTTAGAAAAAACGAAGATGTAAGAACGAGCAAAACTGCGGCAATTAGCCAAATCGTTGTTTTTACATATTGATTTTTTACTTTAGCTAAGTATTTAAACATGTTATATAAGCCGTAGGCACTAACAAGAGAATACGGCACTACTCCAATTACAGATCTAGTGGCATATGGTGTTTGTGCATCCGACAAAACTGACCCTAGAGGATAAAGGAATAACATTAGCCAAATAACCCATTTTTTATGTTTAAGGTTGCGGTTTTTAGAAGCTATTAAAAAAACGATCCCCAATAGAAAGAAGGGTAACTGCCATTTATAGAGTAACCCCAGGCCGTTAACTGAATGACGATTGATTAGTTGCCCGGGGAAGTCGGAATCGCCTTTAAAAAAGATGAAATCAAAATCAAAGTGATCCTTATAAAGTTTAAGCGCTTTTTGACCTAAATCTATCTGACTGCCGGCTTCTTTGTAGAAAGCTACTTGGTGGTATCTTGCGAGTCCTTTGCCTGACAACATATGGAGTATGAACGGCAAAACGATGATCATAAAAATTGCGAACGGAATAAGGATAGTCCTTATTTTCGTTCTAATGAGTTTTGAAATTTCCTTTCTAAAAATCACAATAAGTCCTAGTAAATACAATGGCGTAAAAATTCTTGTGGCAAAATATGTGTAAAAGGCAATTGCGAAACTAATACTCGCAAATATTAAAAATTTCGCCTCCCAGTTTTTTCTAAAAGAAACAAGTAAAAAAGTCGTTCCCAAAACTATCGAGAGTAAAAAAGCATTATGGCTTTCAATCGTGAATCTGCTCAGGTGTACATGCCAGGGGGCAGTTGCTATAACAAAAGCGCTAATTAGTCCCACTTTTTTATTAAAAAGTTCTTTGGTCAAAAAAAACATAGAAAAAACTATTACAGCGCCCAGTATTGCTTGCGGTAATCTTGTGGCAAATTCACTAATACCCAAGATCGGAAAAGCAATAACCACGGGGTAAATTGCTAAGGCATTCTTATACTCTCCGAAAGCTTCAAAAAAAAGCGGTAAGAACTTGCCGTGTTCATCCCGCAGTGTCGTTAATATTTTATATGCGTTAAACCCTATAGAAGCTTCATCAGTGTAAAATCCTGGTGGTAACTCTGCTAATTTATAGATTCTGAGCACAATAGACAAAGTTATTATCAAGGAGAGTATTAGTATGGTAGAAATTTTGCCAAGATTAAAAAAGCGAATCATGAAGTTAGTTTATCACTAGTAGAAACTAATGAGAATCTAGTCAGACAGTTGCAAGTTGGGGGCAAAGCTCTCTAAAATTATTTGAAAGTATTTAAATGAAATTATTTTTTGATTTAGAGACTATCCCCGCGTCAGAAGAATTTCGCGAAGCGGCAATTGATTCTGAAAGAAGTAAATGGAAAAATAAGGATATTGCAGAAGATGAAGAGGCTTTATATAGAGCAAGTGCGCTTTCCGGGAACTTTGGTCGAATATTTTGCATCGGTTATGCATTAGGAGATGAACTTACCCAAATTATAAAAGGGCAAGAACGTGATATTCTAATAAGTTGGTGGAAGATTGCAGCGAAAGCCACGAAATTTATCGGCCATAACATTATTAATTTCGATATTCCATTTTTGTATAAACGGTCTATTGTTCATAATTGCTCACCTTCGCAACTATTACCCGTCAAAAATTTTGAGACGGAAAATATTTATGATACTGACAGGCAGTGGAACCGATGGGCTTACCAGTCTTCAATTAAATTGCATCATCTTGCTATCACTCTTGGATTCCCTTCGTCCAAAGAAGGCGGTATTGACGGTTCACAAGTCTACGATTTTTACCTGAATGGTAAATATCAGCAAATTTACGAGTATTGCAAGAGGGATGTAGAATTAACCCGCAAAATTTATAAGAGAATGGTATTTAAGGATTAGCAAGTGGTTATATTGTGCTAGAATTTCTTCTGGAGTGAAATTTTGGCATAATAATGATTTATTAGCAGTTTTTTTTCTGCTTCTGCTTTCAGTTATTGCTCTCAAAGCTCTCGCAATACCCGGTTTTTATACGAATCACGACGGTGAGACCCACGTTGCCAGAATAGCACAATATTATCAAGCGATTAGTGATGGTCAAATACCACCCAGGTGGGCTAAAACTCTAAACGGAGGGCTTGGAAGTCCGATCTTTGTTTATATATATCCGCTACCTTACTTAATTGGGTCAATAATTCATTTTTTGGGATTTAGTTTTACAGACTCATTTGAAATCCTAATAGCTCTAACTTTTGTATTTTCAGCCATTTTTACATTTCTTTGGTTAAAAGAAATTTTCAAGTCAACGCAAGCGGCTTTTATTGGTGCCCTCTTTTACGCTTGGGTGCCATACAGATTTTCTTTAATATATGTCAGAGGATCATTATCTGAAAGCTTAGCGTATACATTTATACCGGCATTATTATGGTCTTTAACAAAACTTTCCAAAAATATTAGTTTAAAGGGTGCCGCCTCAACAAGTCTATTCACAGCTGCTGTTTTACTGTCTCAGAATCTGGTAGCTTACATGGTTTTTCCTCTGATAGCTTTTTATGTATTAATAATTAGTATTTCACGAAAATCACTGTTGTACTTTTTGGTTGCATTTCTCTCAGCACTCTGGGGACTTTTAATTTCAGCTATTACGTATATGTCAGTGATCTTTGAAAGAGACCTTATACACTTTGATGAGTTGTTCAAGAAGGTTTACAATACACATTTTGTTACTATAGGTCAACTAATCCATTCTCCATGGGACTATGGATTCTCACTGCCCGGTTTAAATGATGGCCTCTCTTTTCAAATAGGACTTGCCCATTTATTGGTAGTTTTATTATTTCTGGCAATTATATTTTTATTAACCGTCAAAAAAGACTTGATTCATTTGAGTAAGCATGTAGATAATTTACAAGTAAGACTAGCTCTGTTTTTTTTAATCTCTTTCTTCCTGTCCATTTTTCTTATATTAGACAACGAATCGGTTCATACTTTTTGGAGGATTTTCAAGCCAATACAATTTATTGATATACCGTGGCGACTTTTGGGTACAGTGGCGATATCGACATCCTTTATAGCTGCTTTTACTGCAAAACTAGTAAGCAATAGATTTATTTTATTCTTATTAATAATTGCAGTGTTAATCGCAAATAGGAATCACTTAAGGATTAACGAGCAAAAAATCTTAAGTGATGAATTTTTTCTCAACTATCAGGGATCAGCAACCCAATATAATGAATTTACTCCTCGAACAAGATATTCAACCGGTGTAACTGCTGACTTCGTTTCACCGATAGAATCCGTTAAGGGTAAAATCAAGATCTATGATTTTATACAAAGGAGTAACCAGATTTCGTTTAAAACCCAAAATGAAGTACCTGCTCGTATTCAGGTTAATCTAATAAAATTTAAAGGCTGGCAAGCTTTTATGGATGATAAGAAATTTGTAAGCGACCCAACTCATGTAGACAAATCATACGATTTCGCTTATAGACCAAAGGTGGACACTTCGGGACTCTACGATATAATCGTTCCATCAGGGCAGCATCAGTTTGTCTTTAAATACAAAGAAACGCTTCCCCGCAGAATTGTAAATATTATTAGCTTTGTTTCATTGGCTTTGGCACTTATAGTTTTTGTCAAAAGGCGACATGCATAAGTTTAAATTAAAAAATTATCTGCTGATTTTAATTATTTTTTTAGCTTTTTTTTTACGCTTTTACAAAATCGATGAAATTCCGCCGGCACTTTATTGGGATGAGACATCTCTAGGCTATAACGCTTATTCCATTTTAAAAACAGCTCGCGACGAGCACGGACAATTTTTACCAATCACCAACTTTGCTGCTTTCGGGGACTACAAACCTCCCGGCTACATTTACTTTACTGTTCCCTCGATTGCTGTTTTTGGTCTCAATGAATTTGCCATTCGTTTCCCATCTGCCTTTTTTGGTATACTGACGGTTTTATTGGCCTATTTTCTTACCAAGAAACTCTTTGAAAATCCAGATTCAAATTTTAAAATTAAAAATTTACTTTTCGACTCGAAACTCGCTCAAAGCGAGCAATTTAAAATTCCAGCATTAGCGGCGCTAATGCTGGCCATCTCTCCATGGCATTTGCAACTTTCGCGCGCGGCCTTCGAGGCAAATGTCGCTCTGTTTTTTTCTTTATTTGGAATTTATTCTTTTGTCAAATTTGCATTTGGGGGTCGTCTATGGATTATCTACTCTGCCGTTTCTTTTCTCATTGCACTGTATACTTTTACCGGACAAAGATTATTTGTGCCCTTAATTTTAATTGTTTTAGCTCTTCAATTTAAAAAAGAAATAGTCAGGAATTTATCGTTGGTAGTGATAGTAGCCATTTTTGCCTCACTTCTTCTTTGGCCATTGATCAAATTCAGCACTCAAACTATAGAGGGAAAGCTCAGGTTCAACGAAGTAACAATTTTTAAAGATCTTAAACCGATAAACGATTCAATTCTTTATCGGAAAGAGGATAATTTTAAAATTTGGGCAAATGTAGTACATAACCGAAGACTTTTCTATTTACACGAATACTTAAAGCATTACTTCGACGCTTTTTACCCCGCGTTTTTGTTCGTAAGAGGAGATATTAACCCACGTTTGTCGACTCAAAAAATAGGCGGGCTCTATTTATTTGATTTAGTCTTTGTTGCAGCTGGCACATATTTTCTAATTTCCAAAAGATCTAAATTTTCTTTTTTAATTCTGGGGTGGTTGCTCGTTTCGCCTCTAGGTCCGGCAACAGCTCGAGAGACACCACATGCCTTAAGAATGGCTCACATTTTACCGACTTTCCAAATTCTTAGCGCTTACGGTATATATAACATCTTAAGCGCGGTAAAGTACAAAAAAGTAATATTAAGCGTTGTCTTTATGGCTATTATTGCTTTTATGTTTTATTACTTAAACGTTTATTATATATATTGGCCAAAAACGTATTCAAATCAGTGGCAGTATGGTTATAAAGAAGCTGTAGAAATTGCTAATAAACACTATAACCAAGTGAACAATATTTTCGTAACAACAAAAGAAGGCAGGCCTTATATATATTTCCTAATGTATATGGGTTTTGACCCGGCTAAATTTCAAAATGATTCGGTAGTCGTCAAAGACCAATTTTTCTTTATTGATGTTGACAGTTTCGGTAAGTTTAAATTTGTCAAAGACGATATAAACGTGCCTCTGGCCGAAAATTCATTATATATTTTAGGTAAAGATAAATTACCCCAAGAAGCTGATAAAATTAAAACTATTCATAATTTGGAAAATCAAGCCGTATTTGACATCGGTATTACAAAATAAATATGAAAAATAAATTTAAAATAGATTACGCAATAATTGCAATTTTTTTGTTATTTTTTGCAACAAGACTTATAAATTTGAATATAATTCCCATTTTTACCGACGAAGCCATATATTCATATTGGGCAAAAGTTGCTTTAAATGACCCTATTCATCGTTTTATTTCTTTAGAAGATGGAAAACAGCCCTTGTTTATTTGGATAGCGGCGATATTCCAAAATTTTATTAACGATCCCTTAATTGCAGCCAGGTTAGTTTCCTTTGTATCCGGCTTAGGGTCTTTAATAGGGGTTTATCTACTGTCTTTAGAGCTATTCAAAAACTTAAGTTTCACAACTAGGCAAAAAATTGCCAAAATATCATCCTTGCTTTATGTTATTTTGCCTTTTACTTTACTATACGATAGGCTTGCACTTTTTGACTCGCTTCTTACTATGCTTGGCATTTATGCAGTGCTTTTTACAATCAAAATGGCCAAAGAGCCGCGGTTGGATACAGCAATGCTAAATGGTTTTGTAATTGGCTTAGCATTAATAACTAAATCTTCAGGGAATTTTTATCTATATTTATTGCCTGTTTCACTGCTCTTATTTAATTTTAAACAGTCAAAAGCCTTTAAAAAAATCATCAAATGGGTATTTTTTTCACTTATCACGTTCATTTTATCTCAGCTTATATACAACTCACTTAGGCTATCACCGCTTTTTTACATTATAGAAAGGAAAAATTACGAATTTATAAGAACCTTTAATGAAGTCTCAAGCGACCCCTTACTTTTTGTGTTTTCTAATTTTAAAAATATGGTTTTATGGCTTGCAATTTACACATCACCGCCGTTATTTATTATATTTATTGCCTGTTTATTTTATGCTTTTTTTAAAAAAGAATTAAGACTAATTTATTTAACATTACTAATCTTTGCCCCATTTTTTGCAGAGGTATTCTTTAATAAAGTTTTATATGCAAGGTTTATGCTTTTTTATTTTCCTTATTTAATTATTTTAATAGCATTTTTTACCGTATTTATTTTAGAAAAATATAAAAAATACACAAATATTTCTCTGGCTGTATTTTTATTAATGCTGTCAGTGCCGGCGTTTACCAGTTATAAACTTCTAACTGACCCCGCCCGTGCAAATATACCTGAGGGCGATTCAAATCAATATTTCAATGATTGGCCGGCAGGCTATGGTGTAGCTGAAATTGTCGAGTTACTAAAAAGAGAATCCAGGAATCAAACAATTTACGTTGGTACTCAAGGTACTTTTGGCATTTTCCCTCATTCGTTAAATATTTATTTGTGGGGAAACGATAACGTCCACATTTTATCTTATTGGCCGGTGGATCCCGAGAATCTCCCGTCAGAAATTACCGAAATTGCAGAAAATAGCTTAACGTATTTCGTTTTTAACGAAAATCAGAAGGAGATAGTAAATCCTGAACTTAAGCTAATTGCAAAATACCAAAAGGGCAAAAGTACTAGCTATATGCGATTGTATGAAGTTTTACCGAAATGATAAAAAAACTAATTTTCTGGCTGATAATTGTTTTAGCATTCATTTTACGGTTTTACAAACTAGGAGAAATACCCTTCAGTTTAAACTGGGACGAGGTAAGTAATGCTTACAATGCCTATTCGATATTAAATACCGGTCGTGACGAGTATGGTTCTTTTCTTCCGCTTGCAAACAGATCATTTGACGATTACAAACCACCTCTTTATATGTATCTTAATATTTTAACTGTCGGCGCATTCGGTTTAACTGCGTTTGCAGCAAGACTGCCTTCCGCCTTTTTTGGATTTCTTTCGGTTCCACTTATTTACTTTTTAACTAAGTTAATTTTCGAAAAAAGCGAAAAGAGAAAACTGATCGCACTTCTTTCGATGTTTTTATTTTCGACTCTTTTCTGGCACCTGCAATTTTCAAGAATGGGGCTTGAAGCAAACATCGGATTATTTGCAACCTTAGCAAGCATGATATTTTTTTTATATGGGCTAAAGAAATATATTTTCTTACTGCCTTCAGCTATTAGTTTTAGCATAGCCCTTTATAGCTATCATGCGCAGAGATTTTTTTTGCCTCTGTTTTTAATGATCCTTGTTTTAATATTTAGACAGCGCTTGGTAAATATCCCCAAAAAATACACAGTTAGTTTTACCTTGCTAGTTCTGCTTGCCATTTTATCTTTATTCATTTTTCTTCCTCAAAAAGCCATTCTCAGTAGGCTTCAATCATCATCATTTAAAGCAGAAGAAAATCAGATAGAGCGTAATTCAAATAATTTTGTTAGCAATGAATACAGCAATAAAGTATCAAAATACCTTGAGAATTATTTTTCTCATTTTTCGCCTAATTATCTGTTTATAAAAGGAGACGATAATTTACGGCATCACACAGAAAATAGTGGAATGCTGCCTCTATTTTATTTACCAATTTCGTTAATAGGATTGTACTTTGTATTAAAAACCATGGACAAAAGAAAAAGCTTACTTATAATTTGGTTGACAATAGCCCCGTTACCGGCTGCAGTGGGTTTCCCTGCACCGCATGCAATTAGAAGCGGACTTATGATGATTCCACTGATTATAGTTTCAGCGATTGGACTTTACAGAATTTTTTCAAGAGCACCATGGGCAAAGATAGCTACTCTAGTTATAGGAGGTTGGCTAGCGATTTCTTTTGGAATATATTTGCATAATTATTATACTCATTATGCAATTCATTCGGCTAAAGATTGGCAATATGGATACAAAGAAGCTTCAATTGAATCGGAAAAACTTAAAAATGACTTTGATAAAATAAGTGTTAGCGAGGATTTTGAGCAAGCTCATATCTTTTGGCTTTTTTACACAAAATACGACCCCGCCAGCTATCAGAAATTTGGTAATCGTGGGCAGTTTGATAAATTTAATTTTGGTCAAAAAAAATTTGATGTAGAAATTTCAAAAAATGACAAAGAACTCTTTGTTTCATTTGCACAAACATTTCCAAGAGACTTCAAGGTTTTAAAAACAATTTATTATCCTGATAATTCTGAAGCCATCAAGGTAGGACATTATGAAAAAGACTAAAAAGAAAACCATAATTTCTGCAGCACTAGCAACCTATAATGAAGAAAATAATATTGTTGACTGTATAGACTCACTTAAAAAAATAGCGGATGAAATAGTAATAGTCGATGGGTCATCAACCGATAGAACTTTTCAACTAGCCAAGAAAATGGGTGTAAAAATTCTAACTACTTCCAATAAACCAATGTTTAATATCAATAAAAATCTGGCAATTGAAAATTGCAATGGCAACTGGATTCTACTAATGGATGCGGATGAAAGAATAGGCGATGAGCTAGCGGAGGAGATTCTGTCAGCCGTCAGCCGTCAACCGTCAACCGTCAACGGCTTCTGGATAAATCGCAAAAATTGGTTCCTGGGAGAGTATTTGAAAAAGGGTGGTACTTACCCAGACAGCGTTATCAGGCTTTTTAAAAAAGGGAAAGGGCGACTTCCGGAAAAAGATGTCCATGAACAGGTACAAGTTGAAGGAGAGGTAGGGCGTCTTGAGAATGATATTTTGCACTTGTCCGACCCCGATTTTGAAAGATATTTAAAAAGAGCTATTCGCTATACGGATAGAACAGCACAAAATCTAAGGGAAATAGACCCTGGCAAGGGGGTTGTCCAGATTGTTAATTATATAGTCGTAAAACCAATTGTGACCTTTTTAAATATTTATTTCAGGCACAAAGGATATCAAGATGGATTTCGGGGTTTTGTTTGGGCCCTTTTTTCCGGCGCTCACCATTTCTATTCGTACGTTAAGTACTGGAGTGACGAATCCAATTCAGGATCAGGTATTGGTGACAGATCAAAGACTCTGAAGAAGGAAATATCAGAGGAGCGCCATTGAGTCGTGAAGCGACTTAAGGCGACCTGCTGATATTTTTACGCATACGTCAAATACTGGCATAATTCAAAGGAGTTTAGCAATTTTCAAAAGAAAACAGACTCCTGAGGTTTAGGATTTAGAGTTTAGGATTTATAATTTATATTATTTTAGCCTCAATTTACCCACTTGTTTTTCTTTAAAAATTAGATCAATAATTAATGTTAACGGAGGTAAGGCTAAATGGCTAAAAAAAAGAAAAAGAAGAAGTAGTCTAATAGATCTTGCAAGATCTGCCCACCTAAACGAGTTTAGAATACTCAGGTAAACCACGTAAGGTGGGTTTTTTATTCCTGCTGATATATAATTTTTATATTCGCTCACAGAACACCGAGGGCTGTTAGTTATCTGATGAATAAGAGAGAGAGCAAATACATACTTCCCAGTACTGGAAGCGTTCTGTTTGCTCATGTAAACTTAAGGACAACATCGAGGGCTTTTAGCCCTTGGAAGTTTATCAGTGAAGGTAGCTATAGATATAAGTCCTCTTAAAACAGGGCATAGTGTAAGGGGAATAGGTTCGTATACTAAATACTTAGTTGAAGAATTCAAAAAAGGGGAATTCAAAAACATTGAATTTAAGTTTTTTGAAAGTCCTACCCCCCCCCCGCTGGTGGATGTAATTCATTATCCATATTTTGATTTGTTCTTTCATACATTACCAATTTTAAAAAAATCCAGTAGGGTAGTAGTTACAATCCATGATGTAATCCCGCTTGTTTTCCCGAATCATTTTCCAACTGGAATCAAGGGAAATATAAACTTTTTTTTACAAAAATTTGCTTTAAATAATGTTGATGCCGTAATTTGTGACTCAAAAACGTCAAAAGATGATATCGTCAGTAAGTTATCGATTCCTGAAGAAAAAATCCACGTAGTTTACTTAGCACCAAGTCCAGTATTTAAGAAAATCTCGGTTCCAAAAAAACTTTCGCAAGTTGTCAGAAAATATGACCTGCCTTCTCAATTTGTTCTTTATGTGGGAGATGTCAACTGGAGTAAAAACATCCAAAATCTCCTTGAAGCTGTCAATAAATCGGAAGTAAATTTGGTAATGGTTGGTCAGGCTGTGGCCGACGAATCATTGGCAGAAGTTCGAGAAATCAATAAATTGATTAACAAACTTAATATTAAAGATAAGGTTTTTAGGATTGGTTATATTAAAGACTATGATTTGGTTGCAATCTACAATCTGGCTCAAGTCACTGTATTACCGTCTTATTATGAAGGTTTCGGTCTGCCAGTTTTAGAAAGTATGGCTTGTGGTACACCAGTGGTTTGTTCAAACGTTGCTTCGCTTACTGAAGTTGGCAAGAATGCTGCAATTTTTTGTGATCCAAATGATTCAAAAGATATTGCGAGTAAAATATCATATGTACTAAATCTAGATACAAAGTCGAAAGAAAAGCTCAAAAACACATCCTTAAAACAAGCATCCAAATTTAATTGGTCGAAAACCGCAAGAAACACCATTGAAGTATACAAATCTCTTCATGAAAACTAAGAAATTACAATCGATCTTGAGAGGTTATTTCAAATCCAGATCCATTATTATCCTCATAACAATCGCATACACATTTATTATTTTATTTTTGCTCATTAATCGTTTCTTGCAGTATGAAGTTTTTTATTACGATCATGGATACACGGAGTCCGCGATTTATCAGGCGTCGAAATTTCAAATGCCGCTTTGGGACAGAGAAGGCAAAGCCTACGCTTTTGTGGATCATTTTTACCTCAGTGTGCTTCTATTATATTCTCCCTTCTTTTGGTTATTTGATTCATATCTTACATCAATAATTATTTTCTCAATACTGATGGGTATAACTCCCTTGATCGGCTATGAAATAGGAGTAGCCCTAAAACTTAAAAAATTCATAATCTACTCTTTACTTTTTGCTTTTATGTTTTTTATTGGTTTCCAAAATACAATAATATTTTTTGTAAAAGACGTATCGTCGTCCGTACCTTTTTTGATGCTTTTGTTTTTGGCATTTATAACAAGGAAAAGGCTACTTTATTTTTTACTCGTATTTTTTACATTAGGTTTTAGGGAAAACTTAGCAATTGCCATTTTTTCTTTAGGCATTTATATCTTTATTTTCGAAAAAGACTGGAGAAAAGAGGGTTTATATACGGCATTAATCGGCTTTTTTTATGCCCTAATAGTTGCGAAAATTATAGTTCCATACTTTATCTTTAAATCATTCGGCCGCCATGGTTCTTATATGTTTCAGCCTGATTTCGGTTCCTCATTAACATATTTTATTACAGCTTTCTTTGATACGGCGCAAAAAAGGGAAACGATCTTTGTTTCTTTTTTGAATTTTGGTTTTTTACCGCTTATTCACCCTTTGGGTTGGATTATGGCCTTGCAGGATTTTGTGCAAAGATTTGTATTGCAGGGAGCAACCCCACTGCGGACAGGCCTTAATGTTTATTACAGCGCTACGCTTTCCGTACTTTTCTTCGTTTCCTCACTTCTTTCCTTCCAAAAGCTACAAAATAAACTTGGCGAAAAAACTAAGTACATTGTAGCAATATTTATAGTACTAACCGTAATTTTCCTACACCGTTTTGTTTATCACGGGCCATTTGGCTTAATTTACAATCCGGACTTTTTAAATATCACAAAGAACATGACATTCATGGATGAGTTTGTCAATGAAATACCAAGATCAGGCAAAATAATGGTCCAGAATAACTTAGCAGTAAGGTTTACGCATGATGATTACTACATATTAAGCTCTGAAGATTATTTTCAAAAAATAAGGCCCGATGTCATCGCTTTGGATTATAGGCCTGGTCAGAATATTAATAATTACTGGCCTATGACTGAGGGAAAAATGAAGAATCTTGCTTATTTTATAAAAAATGATTCAGATTATAAACTGATCTTCGAAGAGGAGTATAGGTACATTTTTGTTAAAAATTGAAAAAAATGATAAAAAAAATTATCCTCTTATTTTTAATTTGGAAAATAGTTGTATTTATTCCGGCTATCATTGGCCCATATGTTATTAATGACTTTGGGTACAAGTTTCCTTATGCAGAAATTTTACAGTCCAGCAATTTGCCTTACTGGCTTTGGTCGTTTGGCAATTTTGACGGAGTTCATTATATAAGGATCGCCCAAGATGGATACGCTTATCAATTCACCCAAGCATTTTTCCCCTTTTATCCGATTTTAATCAAGCTAGTATCCTATCTGACCTTTGGCAATTTTTTAATTTCAGCGCTTTTAATATCAAATCTTGCGTTTTTAGCAGGATTATTGATTTTCTATAAACTGGTCAAAAAAAATTATGGACAAAAAACGGCTTTTTGGTCATGTCTTTTTCTTTTGGCATTTCCCACGTCCTTTTATTTCGGGGCAGTTTATACAGAAGGAATTTTCTTTTTGATGATTGTTGCAACCTTTTATCTGTTAGAAGAAAAAAAAATACTACTTGCGTCAATAATTGGAACTTTTGCCTCAGCCACGCGTTTGGTTGGTGTATTTCTGGCACCGGCTTTAATTAAGAAAATGAATTTTAAATCTCTTATCCCATTGTTAGTTGTTCCCATCGGGCTTGTCATATATATGATTTATCTGAAAATCGAATTTAACAACCCGTTATATTTTTTAACTGCCCAGAGCGTTTGGGGTCAGGAAAGGTCGACAACGGGGATAGTATTACTGCCTCAGGTTTTCTGGCGTTACTTTAAAATACTAATGACAACTTCAGGGCTGCCGCTATTCAATGCCGCACTCGAGTTAGCAGCAACTATCTTTGCTCTTATCATATTAACAATTGCTACTAAAAGAGTAAAAAGGGAATGGTTAATTTTTAGTTGGTTAGCGGTATTAACTCCCACTCTCACCGGTACACTTACTTCCGTGCCAAGATATATATTAATTGCTTTCCCAATTTATATAGTTTTGGCTCAAATAAAAAATACAAATTTAAAAATTTTGATTTTAGCAATGTCATTAATAATTTTATTCATTGCTACTGCGCTTTTTAGCAGAGGTTATTGGATTGCCTAGGATGCTTGTCAGTAGTCAGTTGTCAATGGTAATATCTTTTCATGAGTACGATTCTTCAGAATTTTTATGCTTTGTTGCTAGTGAGCGTTACTTTCAATGTCACGGCCAACATTCTTTTAAAGACTGGCGTAATTAAAACCGGCGGTATCTCATCAGATGCAACAGACATTATCACCAATGTACTAAAAGTGGCGGTAAGCCCTTATATCGTTACGGGGCTGACCCTTTACGGACTTTCTTTTCTAATTTGGCTGAGGGTTCTCTCTTTCAATGATCTTTCACGATCTTATCCTATCTTTGCAACCATAGTTTTCTTAATGACGACAATAGGGTCTGTGATCTTCTTAAAAGAACACGTTAGTATTATCAGAATTGTTGGTATTGCTGTTATGCTAACAGGAATTTTTATAGTTTCCCGCTCATGATAAAAAGTGAAAGCAGTAATAGTTTTACCAGCATATAACGAAGCTTCAGTTATTCGACAAGTTATTGCCAATTTACCCAAAAAGCTTAATGGTATTAGTAACTTGGAATATGTTGTGATAAATGACGGCTCAACGGACCAAACTGGGGCAATAGCCAAAAAAGAGGGGATTAAAATCCTTTCTCACATAATTAATAGAGGACTTGGAGCTGCCATAAAAACAGGTATAGATTATGCAAAATCTCAAGATGTGGATCTATTTGTGACTTTTGATTCTGACGGTCAGCACAACCCAAGAGACATACAAAAAGTTATAAATCCCATTTTACAAGAAAAAGCAGATCTGGTTATTGGAACCAGATTTAAAAACAAGCAGAAAGTACCGCTTGACAGGCTAATTATAAATAAACTTGCCAATCTTGCTACTCTGTTATTTTTTGGTGTTCTAACAACCGATTCGCAGTCCGGCTTGAGAGCTTTTTCTAAAAAAGCTATAAAACATATTGACTTTAAAGCTGACAAAATGGATTTTTCCTCTGAAATTTTACTTGAAGCGAAACGCCACAATTTAAAGGTAATAGAAGTTCCCATTGATTTAATTTACACACCATATTCAAGGGAGAAGGGACAAAAGAATATGAACGCTTTATCTATCTTTGCAAAATTCTTGGTCAGGCTCTACAGGTAATATATAATTACAAAATATGTTTACAACAATACAGATAATACTCTTGGCAATAGTAATATTTGCAATTTCAAGGGTTTATTTAAGATTTAAAGAAGGGATTCTTTCAAGGCAAGCAACATTTTTTTGGTTGTTTATTTGGATTTCAGGATTAATAGGCGTGTCTTTGCCTCAAACTACAACCAGAATTGCCGAACTTTTTGGGGTAGGCAGAGGTGTCGATATTATCGTCTATATTTCACTTGCGCTTCTTTTTTATCTGGTTTTTAGAATCTATGTGATGATAGAAGACTTGAGAAGTGAAATCACTTTCTTAGTAAGACAAATAGCCCTTCAAAACTCTTCAAAAAAATCTCCCCGCGCCCTGTCATCCTCGCGCAGGCGAGGACCTATAAAAAAATGAATATTCTTCTGGTTACCGAGTTCTTTCCAAGCGGGAAGGAATTACGCTTTTCCGGCGGTGTCGAAGCACGGACTTTTTTTATAGCGAAATTTCTTGCTCGAAAACATTCAATTAGTATTATTGCATCTCGCGGATTAAAAGATCCAAAAACAGAAAAAATGTACGGATTTACTGTTTACAGAATTGGCCCTAAGCGAGACTATTCGGTATCTGTCGGGCATTTGATATCCAGAATAATATTTATTCGAGATGCTATAAAATTCGGTAGAACTTTCGACGTGGAAATAGTTGATGGCGGAAATTACATTTCTCATTTTATTGCCAAAAACATTGCTGTAAGTAAAAAAATTCCATGCGTAGCCTGGTATCCGGACGTATGGCTCAATGATTGGATAAAGAATGCAGGTATGTATGGATTGTTTGGTGAAATTCTGGAAAGAGTTAATCTCCTAAGAGGTTTTAATAGCTACATCGCTATATCAAATAATACGGCGAATAAGCTTAAAAAGTTTACGCAAAAAAATGTACACGTTGTCTATTGCGGTGTCGATGAAAACGAATTCATGGTTGATCGAGCTAAATTTAAGGAACCGACTATCATTTCTGTATCCCGCCTCACGAAATATAAAAACATTAAGACTGTGATTCTCGCTTTTGCTAGTCTTTCTACTAAAATTAAAAATGCACGACTAATCATTGTAGGTTCAGGTTTCGAAGAAAACAGATTAAAAGATTTGGTAAAAGAACTTAAAATTTCTAAAAGAGTTAATTTTTTAAAAAATCTGCCAAGACGAAAATTAATAGAACTTTATAAGATGTCTCATGTTTTTTCACTGCCGAGTACAGTGGAAGGTTTTGGTATTGCAACAATTGAGGCAGGTGCAGCTGGATTGCCTTATGTAAACAGCGACGCACCTATACATCAGGAAGTGACAAAAGATGGGTTTGGAGGTTATCTGGAAAATTCGGAGATACCATCTGATTTTTCAAAAAGATTTCATGAACTAATTACAAATGAAAGACTATATAACAGGAAAAGCAAACAAGCCAAAAAGCTTTCACAAATTTATTCATGGAAAAAAATATCCGATCAGACTGAAGCAATATACGAATCAACTGTAAAAAAATATGAATACTAATCACACAAATAAAATATGACTAAAGTTTTGGTAACAGGAGGCGCCGGCTTTTAGACTGTGGAATTATTCTCTACTTTTCAAAGCCCAAATAATGAAACAGTCGCAAAACCTGCATAATAAACTATGAAAACAAGGATTTTAGTCACTGGTGGTGCAGGTTTTATAGGATCGCATTTTGTCGACAGATTAGTAGACGAGGGATACGAAACTGCGGTTGTTGATAATCTTTCAAACGGTAAGTTAAATAACATTAATAAAAAGGCTCAATTTATAGAAGCCGATATCACCTCTCAAAAACTTTCCCAAATATTCAGAAGATTAAGTCCTCAAATAGTTTTTCACCTTGCTGCCCAATCGAGCATAAGTAAATCGCTAAAAGCTCCGTCTTCAGATATAAAAATTAATCTGCTCGCGACTCAGAATATACTGGAATTGTCAAAATCAATGAATGTTGCAAAAATTATTTTTAGTTCTTCAGCTGCAGTTTACAAGCCGTCTAATAATCTGCCTATGAACGAAGACTCACCGAAAGAACCAATTTCTCTTTATGGGGTTTCAAAATTGTGTTCGGAATTCTTAATAAGAAATTTTCATAAGCTTCATAATTTACCTTATGCATCTTTAAGACTTGCCAATGTCTATGGACCAAGACAAGATTTCACTGCAGAAGGGGGCGTTGTTTCGATATTTACACAAAAATTATTGGAAGGTAGTATAGCTAAAATTCATGGAAACGGAACGCAGACTAGAGATTTTATTTACGTTTCAGATGTTGTGGAAGCTTTTGTGAATTCTTTACGAGGAGAAGTTATTGGGGAATTTAATATTGGTTCCAATAAAGAAACATCCATAAATAATTTACTAAACATTCTATTTAGAGTTACAAAGAGCAAAGTAGGTAAAAAATATGTCAGTTTGCCGCACGTTGAAGTTCAAAAAAGCGCATTATCCTATTTGAAATTCAAAAACTTAACAACATGGAGTCCTAAAGTTAGTCTAGAAGAAGGTCTGAGTAGAACATACGATTATTTTAATAATTTATGAAAGTTGCTGTACTAATTGACACATGGTTCCCTTTTATGGGTGGAGGCCAAATAAATGCCTGGGAAATTTCCAAAAGACTTGCCAAACAGGGAGTCGAAATTGATATTGTTACAAGAAACTGCGGTAGGGATAAGTTAAAAAGAGTAAAAAATATAACTGTATACAAGTTGGGTTCAAAATCTGCTGCAAATAATTCGCTATCAAAAATTCTGTTTTTGTTTAAATCCTATTATTTTATATCAAAAAAAAATTATGATTTAATCCATGCCCATGCGTTCCTGCCGGGAATAACTGCGAGACTATTGATGGTATTGAAGGGTATACCTGCAATTTTTACTGTTCATGGTACGTCAATCGGCACAAACTTAAATAATATTTTTTCAAGATGGTTGGAAAAGTTTATCCTAACTCAAATTAGATATTCAGCCCAAATTACAGTTTCTCAAGATTTTCTAAAAATTAAAAATATCAACGAAAATGTTTACTATATTCCAAATGGTGTAGATGTGAAAAAGTTTGACAAGGTAAATATCAAAAAATTCAAACGGCCAACTTTACTTTTCGTAGGCCGTCTTAATCCGCAAAAAAATCTTCAAAATTTGATTGTAGCAATGGATTTGGTGCGCAAGAAATTATCGTCCGCACAGCTTCTGATTGTAGGATCTGGAATACTAAGAAATGATTTAATAAGACTTGTAGAGAAACTCAAGCTTCAAAAAAACGTAAAATTGTTAGGACAAAAAACTGGGGATGATCTGGTTACACTCTATAAATCTGTTCACATTTTTGTACTTCCATCGATTTACGAGGGACAACCATTATCGCTTTTAGAAGCTTGGGCAGCTAAACTTCCAGCAATTGTTTCCAAAACTGGAGATTGTCAATATCTAGTCAAAGGAGGTCAAAACGGCTACTTAATTGGTAACGCCAACCACTCAGTTGAAATAGCGAGATTGGTAGTTAAAGCATTTAAAAATAAGAATTTAGCTGAGTTCGGCCAGAACGGCTACAATTTAGTCAAAGAAAAATTCAGCTGGGATAAATCTACGAAACTCACCTTAGATCTATATGAAAAAATTACTAAATCACAAAATTAGTGTAATCATGTCGGTTCACAACGGCATCCCTCGCCTAAGGGAAGCCGTTGAAAGTATCTTAAATCAGACATTCAAGAATTTTGAATTTATAATTGTCGATGATGCATCAACAGATGATAGCTGGAAATATCTCAAATCTATCAAAGATAAGCAAAGCTTGCGGTCCTCACAAGTTGCGGGCTTAAAAAGAATAAAATTGATTAAAAATAAAAAAAATTTAGGACTTGCAATATCTCTAAACAAAGCACTGAAATTTGCGAAAGGAAATTACATTGCCCGAATGGATGCAGATGATATAAGCTTGCCTAAAAGATTCGAAGAGCAAGTTAAGTTTTTTAAAAAACACCCTTCAGTCGATATCTGCGGCACTTGGGTAAACTTAATAGATGATGTAGGCAAAATTATTGGCGAAAAAAAATATCCAATTTCAGACAAGGAAATTAAAAAATCCTTAGCTTGGTATCCGCCGATAATCCACCCCACACTCATGGCAAGATCTCAAGTTTTTAACAGTCTAAAAGGTTACGATCCTAGTTTTGACATGGCAGAGGATTACGAGCTATTACTGCGAGCAAAAGAAAAATTTATCATGGCCAACATTCCCCAAAAGCTCCTTCTTTGGAGGCTATGGAATAAGCGTCGCTCAAGGAGAAGCATGCATGAGTTGGATAAAATTGATTTGCGCATTAAAATTGAGGCTCTCAAAAGAGGATACTTTGGCCCGGCATACTTATTAATCATCGTCAAAAAATTTCTCACGACCTATTTATTGCCGCTACCCCTAAAACTTGCTATTGCAAAATTTACCAAGCTTGCATGAATTTAAAAGGCAAAAAGTTTTTGGTCACTGGTGGTTCGGGGTTTATCGGCTCACATCTTATAGAAAGGTTAACAGAATATGGAGCGTACGTAGAAAATTTTGACTTATCCCAAGGCAGAGATATCCAGGATGAAAAACAATTATCTCAGGCTATTAAGAAAAAGTCTGACGCAATTTTCCATTTAGCGGGTTTTTCGGGGAGTAAAGAGAGTAATGAGAATATTGAAAAGTCATTCAAGATAAACACTCTTGCTACTGTTAATCTCATTGAACATGTCCTGAAATATTCTCCGAAGACAAAGATTGTCCTTTCAAGCTCCAGACTTGAGTATGGAACCCCAAAGTATTTGCCGGTTGACGAAAAACATCCAACCAATCCCATTTCCGCATACGGTCTTTCCAAGCTTTGCGCAACACAAATGGTGTTGATTTATTATAAAACAAAAAGTTTAAACGTTACGGTTTTTAGAACGTCAAACGTTTATGGGTCTCATCCGCATGCTAAATTTTCCGGTTACAATATCGTCAATCACTTTATAGATTTAGCAAAACAGAACAAAACTTTAACAATTTTCGGCGAAGGAGATCAAAAAAGAGACTATCTTTATATAGATGATATGATTGACGCTTTTATTTTATCTGCAGATTCTAAGGCAAATGGCAAGATCTATAATCTGGGTTTGGGATCCGCAATAAGTCTAAAGGAAATGGCCGAATTAATTATAAAAACAATTGGTAAAGGCAGAATTAGATATGTTAGGTGGCCGGATAATTATAAAGCTGTAGAGACAGGTGATTATGTGACGGATATATCAAAAATAAAAAGAGAATTGGGTTTTTCACCCAAAATTGATTTTGAAACAGGAATCTTAAGAACAATAAACAATAACTAATAATGGTAATTTGTTCTCCTCAACTTGGCCTCAATCCCCACTCATTTCTCGGAGGAGAGGTTTTTGATCGGGAAATATTACTGGGTTTGGCATCGAAGGGTATTAAGGTTGAAATAATTTTGCCTAAGAATAAACCCCACGACAAAAACATCAAAAACTGGAATATAATTCAACTGCCGCTCACCCGTTTTCCTGCTATTTTCGGAAATTTACTCTACTTGCCGTTCTTAATCAGAATACACAAAAAAAGTAATTTTAATATAGTTAGAATCCACCAGCCGCAATTTTTAGGGTTAGGATGTCTTCTTTTTAAAATTTTTGCAAGAGATGTTAAGTTGATAGCAACATACCATCAGTTTGGGGAAACAAAGCTCGGCCCTTTTTCTAAGACGGTCAATAATTTTTGGGATCATATTGTTTGTGACAGCTTAGCGGTTAAAAATAAAATTATTGAAAACTACCAAATTTCCCCAAACAAAATTACCGTTGTCCATAATGGCGTTCCTAGATATTTGAAACCCACAAAAAAAGACAAGATTCTTGAAAAAAAGTTTGGTCTGGGTGGCAAGATCGTACTTTTATTTATGGGCTTGTTTATAGAAAGGAAAAACCCTCTTTTTTTGCTGAAGGTTTTATCAACACTTACTCAAACAAGGTCCGACTTCGTTTTACTCTTCTGGGGAGATGGCCCCCTAAAGCCCCAAATCATCCAAAAAGCCAAAGAGCTGGGAGTAGAAGACAAAATTAGAATCATTAACCCTATCTTTGGTCCGCAAAAAAACAAAATTCACAATCTTGCCGACATCTTCGTTCATCCTTCGCTCGACGAAGGCTTTGCCCTTGCCCCCCTTGAAGCAATGGCCTGTGGTAAACCGATTGTTATGACTAAAGATTATTCCGCGGCAGAGGCCGTGAATGACAAAGTCAACGGTTTACTGTGTCGGTTTAATGATTTAAATCATTGGACTGGAAATCTGAATCTGTTGATAAGTGACAATAAGTTCAGGGAAAAAATGGGCAAAGCCTCGCTTGATAAGGTCAAAAAAGAATTTCAATGGGAGAAGTCGGTTGCAAAGCACGTAAAAGTATTCTCCAAATTTGAATGAAAATTTTTAAAAAAAACATAACGCTTCTTTTGACAAAATTAGAAATACTTTCCGCACTGGCTATCAGACTGACTCGAATTACGGGTAAATCAAAAATACCCGTTCATCCTAAGCACTTAGTAAATTTAGATAAGCCGTGGTATCTAAGATACATAAAGAGCGAAGATGAAGTTCTAGATGTAGGTTGTGGTGTTGGAAATACTGCAGTAAATGTTGCAAAAAAAGCAAAATTTGTGATCGGATTTGATAAAATTTCCAAAAACTTAACCTATGCCAAAAAATTTGTTAAGGAACAGAATTTAGACAATGTCCGATTTATAAAAGCAGATGCGGATAAAAAACTTCCCTTTAAAAATAATCGATTCACCAAAGTAATAATGTTTGATGTTCTAGAACATTTAAAAAATCGTAACCAGGCAATCAGAGAAGTAAAAAGAGTTTTAAAAAAAAAGGGACTATTTTTACTCCTAACCGACAATCCGGATACTTCATGGAAGAGAGCAAAAAGGGAAGCTGGCCTCTTTTATTATGCAGATCGTGACCATAAATACGAATATTCAAGGGAAGAAATAATATGGCTTCTTGAAAGAAATGATTTTAAAGTACTATCTGTTAAACTGTCGACATATGACACTCCGCTTAAGCCCGTAATTGATCTTATAGGAAGTCTTACACTTTCAGGTTACAGAAAACTATCAAAAAAGAGAGAAGCAATGGTTTACAAGAATCCGCAAGAGACAACAGGGTATAAAATTGTTTCGTTAAATAAGAAGTGAAAATAGCTCAGCACATAAACAGCCAAGATTACAAAAAAAGTGAAAAAAGCTTCCAAGCAGAAGTATGGGAAGAGCACTGGTCAAAGCAGTCTGTCCATAATCTCGTAAAACAACTTGAGGTAAATCCCGTATTTTGGAATTTACTGAGTAAAGTAAAAAAGAGTCATAAAATGCTTGAAGCAGGATGCGGATACGGTCAGTGGGTGATTGCTTTGCATCAATTGGGTTTCAATATAAAGGGGGTGGATATAGCAAAAAATACTCTTAAGAGAATTAAAAAATTTTATCCTCCAGCAGATGTAAAAATAGCCGATGTAGAGTCCTTACCATTCAAAGATGGAGGTTTTGATGTTTATTTATCATTCGGTGTAATTGAACACTTTGAAAAAGGACCCCGTAAAGTATTAAATGAGGCCAAGAGAGTTTTAAAAAAAAATGGGCTCTTATATCTCACCGTTCCATATCTTAACATCCCAAGGTTAATAAAATATGGTTTGAATATTAAAAAGAAAGGAAAGTTCTATCAATATCTATATACTAAAAATGAAGTAACAAGACTTATTGAGGAAGCTGGTTTTGAAGTTGTAAGTGTTAAGCATTTTGATTTCATAAACGCAGTAAAAAAAGATATTCCCTTTGCTCATTATTTAATCAATGCTTTCTTATCTAGAAGCACAAAAAAAGAACCGGACAACAATGAAAAAAAAAGAAATAGATCTCCATTATTGGCTATAAAAAAAACACCTTCTTACGGTTCAATTTCTTCCCTGCAAAAATTACTGTATAAGTTAGATTCGTATATTATCTTGATTGAGGCTTACAGAAAATAACTTGATATGAAGATAGCAATGGCAACTGAATATTTTTGGCCGTATGACATTGGAGGCTCGGAATGGAGTACATATTACTTAGCAAAAGAGTTAGTTAATAAAGGTTTTGAAGTTATTGTAATTACGCCAAATTACGGAACAAAAGAAGTAGAAATTTTTGAAAATATCAAAATTATCAGGTTCCCATTTTACAAAAAGATTAAAGACAACAAACAAATCTCACCCTATTGGCACACTGGTTTTCCATGGTTCTTATTCTCAACATTCTACCTTATTAAAATTTGCAGAAAAGAATCTATAGATATAATTCATGTCCAGGGTAAATACTATTCTCCGGCAGGATTTTTAGCAAAACTAATACTCAAAATTACGGTGATTTTAACAATAAGGGATTATCAGTTAATTTGCGGCTATGGTTTTTGTGTCTGGCAAAAAACCAAAGCCTGCGGAATTTTTGAGTACTTTAGGCGAGATTTTCCGTTTTACGTAAAAAATTATTTAAGAAACCCTTCTTACGGTTCCATTATTTTAAATTTTCTTTTTGCAATTAATTCTCGTCTGACAAAATATTTTTACGCCTTTTTCGCAAAAAGACTCGACCTTTTAATCTGCATTAGTAAGGCGCAATCGGAAATTTACATAAAAAACGGGTTTAAAAAAGTTAAAGTTGTTTATAATCCTATGCAGTTTTCACAAACACAATTTATCTCTAAACCTAAAAAACAAATTCTGTTTGCAGGCAGATTAACCCCTGGGAAGGGCCCTCTTTTGCTGTTTGAAGCATTGCCTGATGTCTTTAAAAAATTTAAAGGCCTTAAACTACTAATTGCAGGGAAGGGATTTTTGAAAAATGACCTTCAAACTATGGCAAAACAGAATAAATTTGAAGAGAGAATAAAGTTTTTGAATCAAGTCGAACACGATAAGCTCCTTAAAATTTACTCTGAGTCCTTACTAACGGTTATTCCTTCTGTTTGGCCGGAGCCGTTTGGCAGGGTAGCATTGGAGTCAATAAGCCAAGGTACACCGGTTGTTGCCACAAACAGGGGAGGATTGAAGGAAATTATTGATGATTCAATTACCGGCTATATAACGCAAACGGATGTTGAGAGCCTGTCAAAAAACATTATCAGAGCAGTTAACAATAACAGCATACTCAGGGAAAATATTAGAAATAACTTTCCAGCCATTAAAAAAAAGTTTCAGGAAGATAATATTGAAGAATATATTAAAATTTACGAAAGCTTGAAATGACATTAGGACTGGTTTTAGCAATTGGAGAAAGCCTTAAAGACTTTAAGAGTAAGGGACAGGATAGACTTTTAGTAGAGCAAAATATCAGGGCGTATTCGCAAAATTTTGAAAAGGTTTTTGTGTTTAGTTATGAAAACGAGAAATATCCTTTGTATAAAAATTGCCAGTTGATCACAAATCGTGCCAGAATCTACAGGTATCTGTATTCACTGGCAATGCCCTTAATTCGTAGCAAGGAATTCAAAAATTGTGACGTGTTGCGGGGTTTACAAGTTACAGGGGGTATACCATGTGTTGTCGCAAAAATTCTTTATAAAAAGCCTTTCGTTATAAATTACGGCTATGATTACGAAAAAATATCCAAAATTGAAAAAAAATATCCCCAGGCATTTTTATATAAGATAGTCACCCCTATCATATTGAAGTTTGCTACCGCTGTTTTGGTCACTACGTCTTCACTTGCAAAAAAAATAAAGAACATCAGGACAAAAAATGTTTACGTTATTCCTAACAGTGTAGATATCAAGAAGTTTTACCCGGAGCGGAAGAAATTAAAAAATAGTGTTAAAAAGCTTCTTTTTGTAGGAAGACTGGAGCCGCAAAAAAATCTTGCGAGTTTTATCGAGGCTGTCTCTATACTGAAATTTAAAACTCAGTTGGTTTTCGTGGGACAGGGATCGCAAAAAAATACGCTTCTAAAACTCGCCAAGAGATTAAAGGTTAATTTAAGAATTATTGATGGTGTTGCCCACGATCGCTTGCCGCAAATTTACCGTCAGGCCGATATTTTTGTTCTGCCTTCATTTATCGAAGGTCACCCCAAGGTTCTTTTAGAAGCTATGTCAACAGAGCTTGCTTGTATAGGGGCTGATACAGAAGGAATAAGAGAAGTAATTACTAATAAAAAAACCGGTCTTCTTAGCGGTACTAAACCTGAGAATATTAGAGAAGCTATCGAGTATCTTATCAAAAATCCAAAAACCGCTCTCCAGCTGGGTAAAAGAGCTAGAAAATACGTAATAGATAATTATGATTTTGCAAACTTAATGAAGAAAGAAAATAAATTATTGAAAAGCCTTATTAAATAAGCATGCCAAAGAAAGTTCTTTTTTTATACAAAACACCCAGAAAAGAGGTATATAGACTTTGGAAGTCCAAAAAAGGGCCGGATACGATCCTTTACGGCGCGAATCACTTGGAAAAGCTGGGTTATGATGTTAATTTTTTTGACATCGCCTTTTCGAAACTAAATCCCTTAAGGTGGCTATTCTATCCAATTCATCTTATAGCCGCGAAGACTACCGGGATCGGATTCAAAATCGACCAGGCGATATCACTACTTCCAGTTATTTATCAATCAGACGTTATCGTATCTACGATCGATACTGCAGGGTTGCCATTTTTGCTTTTAAAAAAACTTCGGATAATAAATAAACCTTTAATTTATATAAGTGTAGATTTTGCTTTCCGAATTCAAAATAATAATAAATGGCCATTTAATTGGTATAAACAACTATTAAAATGTGCAGACGTGATTATTTGTTATGATGAGGCTGAAAAACAGATTTTAAATAGGTTTAACAAGAAAGTTTATTTTCTCCACGTTGGTGTCGATACTAAATATTTTGCTGATAGTAAATTAAAAACAATTAATAAAAATAAGAAAAAAGTAATTCTGGCTTTCGGAAGAGACAGAGATCGTGATTATCAAATTTTTGCAAATGCCATTAGTAAATTAAAAGTCAGAGGCGAAATTGTTTGTTCAAAAGAAAATATTAAAGATTTAGAACTGCCTCCAAACATGAAACTTTCTTTTGATTTGCCAGCACAAAAGCTTAAGCGAAAAATTTTTGCTTCTGACATTGTTGTTATTCCTATAAAAAATGTAGAGAGACCTGGAGGACATCTGTCGCTTCTTGATTCAATGCTGAGTAAAAGGCCAGTCATAATCTCAGGCAATAAATGGATCTCGTCAACCTTTAACTTTAAAAACAACGAGGACTGTTTGTATTTTGAATCGGAAAATAAACAAGATTTAAAAAATAAAATAAATTTACTTATAAATAATCCTAATTTATCAAAAAAATTAGCTATTAGCGCTTACAAAAAAGCTAAAATATATTCTACAGAAAATTTTGCACTAAAATTAGCCCAAATAATTGAAAAATTATAAAAGGTCTATTATGGAATCGCCGAAATCTAAAATTCAAGTATCCTCTGACCATTATTTCAATTTGCAATATGATACTAAAAGCCGATGGATAAGCTATTGGTATCAAATAAGTGAGGTAATTAAGCTTCAGCCAAAGTCACTACTTGAGATAGGCATCGGAAACAAAACTGTTTCGGACTATCTGAGAAAAATCGGCATTAATGTTAAAACATGCGATTTCGATAAATCTTTAAAACCGGATGTTTTAGCCGATATCCTAAATTTGCCTTTTAAAAAAAATAGTTTTGACGTAGTCCTTTGTGCGGAAGTACTTGAACATTTACCATTTAGAAATTTCTCTAGGGCACTTTCGAATATCCACAAAGTCACAAAACATTATGCTGTAATAACCTTACCAAGTTTTAGTATCACCAACCTATATTTTGGAATTAAATTAATTCCTTTTATTCCCAGAAAAGAAATTTCAATTAAAGTGGGATATCCCCTAAAACATCAGTTTTCAGGAGAGCATTTTTGGGAGATCGGTAAAAAAGGATACCCTCATTCTAAGATTCAAAAGAAAATAAAAGAAGCTGGATTTAAAATAAAATATTATTTTTATCCTTTAGAAAACCCCAAACACAATTTTTTCATATTAGAAAAATGAGGAATAAGTTTATTTGAGAGCAAAAGAAAATTTAAAATAGTATAATTTTACCTAGATGTCACCAAAGAATTTAAATAAAGCCAATTTTGACTCAAGTCTTATCAAAAAGATAACAAAAGAAAAATACTCAACTCAAAAAATCATAAATGATGTCAAAATTATCACCTTAAATCAGACCCCCACAGAAGACGGATACTTTTTAGAATTGTTCCGCTTGGCCAAAGATTATTCTTTAGAATTGTTCCCCAACTTCAAACTTCAACAGGTGAGTTATAGTGTGTTAGAACCAGGTTCGATAAAAGCTTGGCACATCCACCTTTTTCAGGATGATATTTGGTTCGTCCCTCCTGATAAGAGATTGCTTGTTGGCCTTTATGATATAAGAGAAAATTCTAAAACTAAGGGGAACGTTATGCGTATAATTCTTGGAGCAAACACAAGCACTTTACTTTATATTCCAAGAAGTGTAGCTCATGGGTGCTCAAACTTTTCAGCAACCTCGGTTAGTCTAATTTATATGACAAATAAGCTTTTTAATATTACAGCCCCTGATGAATATCGCTTAGCTTGGGATTATTTAGGGAAAGACTTCTGGGATGCTAAAAGAGGATGAAAAGTCTAAAGAAATAGTCTTGGTCGGCAGTACAGGTTTTGTTGGATCGAAAGTAGCAAGTCTATTATCTGAAAAACAGATCCACTTAGTACTTCCTTCAAAAAATGAACTGAATATCACTAGCTCTCGTTCAATAAAACAATACATGTTAAGTATGAAACCCAAAACATTAATAAATTTTGCGGCCTATACAAATATTGAAAAAGCAGAAAAGCAAAGGAGGAATAAGAGTGGGCAAGTATGGAAAATAAACGTCGATGGACCTAAAAAGTTGGCAAAACTGTGTCGCAAATCTGGAATTTTTTTTATCCACATATCAACAGACAGTGTATTTCCCGGAACGGAAGAATCACCTGGTCCATATAAAGAAGATGCTATTCCGCCACCTAGTCAGAAACATTTATCTTGGTACAGTTATACAAAATTACTCGGAGAACAAGCAGCCATTAATTCTGGCGCAAGGTACGCAATCATCCGAATTTCTTATCCCTTCGGTAACCTTCACTCCAAAAAAGACTTTCTCATAAAAACTCTTGAGTATATTAAATCCGGTGCTAGATTATTTACTGATCAAAATTTTACACCCACATATATACCAGATTTAGCAGAATTAATTGCTATATTGGTAACTTTAGAAAAAAAGGGTATTTACCACGCAGCTTGTACAGGCATAACTTCACCGCATAGATTCGCGAATTACGTAAGAAAAAAATTAGATTTAAAAAATAAGATTTACAGGCAGGAGATATCTGATTACTTAAATAAGCCTAATTATACTTACAGATCAAAATTCGGGGGTTTACTTAACAAAATTACCCAAAAATCTTTGAACTTAAAATTTTCGTCCTGGCATAGAGCAATAGATGATTGTTTATCTCAAGACAATTTGTTCTTTATAGAACAAACAAAAATTATTAAACAACTTTCAACTTAGGAATGGGAATTATAAATTTCCCTCCAAGTTTTCGAAAAGTCATTTCCTTTTTAATAATTTCTTCGGCAAAATTCCAAGCAAGAATAAGGACATAATCTGGCCTGTCAATTGTAAGTCTGTTTTCTGCGTATATAGGGATATGTTTCCCCGGGGTAAACAACCCTTGCTTATAAGGAGTTGAATCTACAATATAATCTAAAATCTCCGGGCCAATATTAAAATAATTTGTTAAAACATTACCTTTTGCCGCGGCACCATAACCGACAATTTTTTTCCTCTTACGCTTCAAATTTTTGAGTAAAGTTGTTAGTTCTATTTTTAAAGATCCCACTTTTCTTGCAAAATCGCTTAATGTGTCTCTGTTGTAAATATTGTGTTCTTCTTCCGGAAAGGCCATATGGTTAACAATGTTTTTGGAATTTGGATTTTCACTTTTCTCCTTTTGCTTTTTTTGTATTATGCGAATGGATCCGCCATGAATTGGCGATTTTTGTGTACGCAAAACTTCAAAACCGTGTGATTTAATTAGTTTAAGCCAAGGTTTTAGGGAAAAATAGGAAAGGTGCTCATGGTAAATAGTATCAAATTCATTCCCTCTAACTAGCTCAACAAAATATGGAAACTCTGTAATTAAAACACCGTCATCTTTAAGTAAGCAAGAAATGCCTTTGAAAAAATCGTGAAGATTATCAATATGTGCTACCACGTTTGTGGCTGTGATAACATCTGCTTGACCATGTTTATTTCTTATCAACTTAGCATTTTTTAAGTCGAAAAATTTTATCTCAGTAGGAATGCCTTTTAGTTCGGCGATTTTTGCTAAATTTTCAGCAGGGTCTATACCCAATACCCTGGTCCTGTAATTTTTAAAGAACGAAAGTAAACTTCCATCATTTGAACCAATATCTACGACAAGGGAATCCTGGTTTAAGTTAAAGTTATTGTAAATTTGATAAGAAAGATTATTGAAGTTCTCCATCATCACCCTCGACATAGATGGGATATAAACGTAATTTTTAAACATCAAATCAGGATTAACTATGTTCGAAAGTTGTGCTAATCCACAGCTTTCACAAATCAAACAAGATAACTCATATTTTTCTTCGGTTTTATTTAAATCTTTTTCTCCCAAAAAACCGTTAGGTATAGGCATTGAACCCAAATCCAAGAACTTAAACAGCTTACGTGAGTTGCATATCCGGCACTTTTCTAAACGCTTTACAAATTTATTCATATCGTTAGTTTCAAACCATTTAACTGCTTATATTTATACGAGTGAAGGTAATTTAAATTTTACACGATTTGTATTTTTTGGGAATAAATTGAATAATAACTTATTAAATCAGTATCCCAACTCAAATTCAAAAATGAAAAGCATCACTATTCTTTCTCCGCAACCTCTAGCAAGTAAAACACTAACTGGTTTGGAAATACGCATCAAAGAGATTAAAAAATGGTTCTTAAGGAGAGGATTGAAAGTTTATTTATTAGATAGTTTTGACGAAAAAGTTATTAGACATTCTAATGTTGTTTATACACCCATTAGCACAAACTCCTTGTCAGTTGGCCACCAGTGTATTTCTGAGAATCGGTACAACAAACCACTAGTTATTGATCTTTATACACCTATACTTTTAGAAAAAGAGGCAAGCTTTTCTTATTTTAATCCCCTGCATCAGTATATCCGGTTTAAAAAGCAAAGTATGGTTAAGAAAATGGTTAAATATGGAGCGCATTTTCTTTTAGCAAATCACCGCCAGCAAAATTACTGGTTAAATTTTATAAAAAATTGCGGTATCGACGCAAAAACGAATGATTTTTCCGTTATTCCAACTGGCGCACCCAGGATTAAAGTCGATTTTCTTCCCTTTTTACAAAGAAAAACAATTTTATGGTTTGGTGGTATTTACCCGTGGATGAATCCCTGGCCTTTAGTTGACGCTTTCTCCAGATTGGCTCCGGATTACCCAGATTGGAAACTGCGTATTTTAGGCGGATTTCAACTCAAAACCGGCTATAAAGTAATTTATCGAAATATAATTGAAAAAGCTAAGTTACTAATACCTGGACGTCAACTGGAAGTTATACCGTGGCAAAAACATAAAGAATTACCCAATTACTTGAAAGACGTGGCTTTCGCAGTACATTTACCACACAATTCCCAGGAGGATTATTATGCACATAGAGTCCGACTATTAACACTCTTAAATGCCGGTATACCTATTATGACGTCAGGTGATGATGTTATAAGTGATTTATTAATTGGAAATAAAGCAGGTATTAGGATGTCAAGTGATTTTAAAAATATTATTACTGTCTTGGATAAAACATTGAGCAATACAAATAGAATCAACAAATTGGCAGAAAGCACTCGAAAAGTTGAAGGATACTTTATTAAGACGCAAACCAAACAAGACACACTCTTGCAATTTATGAATAAACTTTAATTTTTTTAAGCTCCTTTTATTCCTTATATGTTACAATTTTTTAAGTTTATAAAGTACTAACTTACGATCGGGACAATCTGTGACAGTTTTAAAATAATGGATTTTGACTGAGTAGAATTGTTGAAATTCAGTATCACAATAATTGGTAACAATCTTTTCATAATCACCTGAGCTAGTTAAATAATCATAAATTCCGAATTGCCCTTCATAGTGACGAGGAATGATCCAATCAGGTTTTCTTGTGCCGTATTTATAGATCCCAAATGATTCTCGGTCCAAAAATTGACTCCCTAAATATGCATAAATGGCTTCTGACTCGACATTTGTGGTAATAAGTAGTTTAGGTCTGGCCGAAACATAGGGGTTAGCCCTACCATAGGGAGTCTCAGTTATAGTATTTACAATACCATCCACAGGACCAATAAAAGTCGAACTTAATTCTTCTTTATACAATTTTAATTGAGAGTAATAATCAGGGTGAGACAAGAAAATTAAGCTTAAAAATACGGGAATTGATAAAAATTGAAACAGTATTGTATTTTTATTTAATCTACTAAATTGAGATATCATAACATTCCAAAAGTAAGAGACTAAAAAAAATCCAACAGGGAACAACAAACTAACATAACGTGGGTTATGTCTTCCTAAAGAAATTACAGCCGGATATATTAGAATTAATATTAATAATAATGATAAAAACAACCGATGATTATTAGGTATCGTCTTAAATAATAAGAATTTCGAAATGTTAAATTTATATTTAACTAAAGTAACCAATAAAATAATTGATAAGGATAAATACGATATTTTTAAATAAGCATGATAATTTAAATCATAAAAAAAGCCAATCATGTTTTGCAGGTAAGCCGTATTTTGTCCTTGTTCATCAAATAAAATAGATATCTCATTTGTGTAAATGAATACTGGCAACAATAAAAAACCCAATAATAGGCTACAAATCAAAAATGGAGCAAATATATTTTTTTGTTTAAATAATATTACACGCACTATCACATGGATTGATAAACTTAAATAAATCGCGAAAAAACCAGGGTAAAAAGCATTGTATAGTAGAAAACCAAATACTAAAAATAATATTTGGTTGATTCGTTTAGTTAAATTAAAATAAGAATATATAAAACCAATGGTCAAAGGTAAGTGAAATGCATAATGTCTTGCCTCACGATAATAAAGATATAGTTGGACAGAAGTTGCTATCAAGAATGAATATAACAGAATAACAAAAGGGGGCACTTTTTGCTTGAAAAGTAATACAACTGATGCTAGAATTCCCGATAGTGCAATTAATGCGAACGGAAAACGGACAATAAAAGGATCGGCTATTCCATCATTTAATTTTAATGCTAATGCAGCAGTATAGTGTTGAAGTAAAGGACTATTGTACACTGCGAAATTTTCCTTGTTGAATCTATCAGCTACAAATATAAAAGTGCTTCTACCGTCAAAAACAGATGGATAACCAAACTGAAGAATACTTTTACCCAACTGAACCGTCTCACCCTCGTCTCCCCAAAAAGCTGTATTACCTAAGTTTTTAAATAGTCCTACCCCGAAAATAAGTAACAATAAAATTGTTAGCGACCAATAAATTCTATTTACCAACATACTTTTAATAATGATAGCATCAATAAATATACAAAAAATGTAGATAGCCAATCTTGATTAGCAAGAACGATCTAATTATAATAATTTACCATGCGACTAGTATAATGAAAAATAAAATTACAATCTCAGTTGTGGTTCCTGTTTTAAATGAAGAACTGACAATCAAACAATTTTATAAACAGTTAGTCAATAATATAGAAGAATATAATTATGAAATAATATTTGTTAACGATGGTTCACGAGATAAATCTCAAGAGATTATAAATGTTTTTAGGGAAAAAGATAAAAGAGTCAAATTAATTAATTTAACAAGAAATTTTGGACACCAAATTGCAATTACTTGCGGTATCGATTATTCAAAGGGAGATGCCGTAATAATAATCGATGCGGATCTTCAAGATCCCCCAAGTGTTATCCCGAAAATGATTAAAAAGTGGCAAGAAGGATTCGAAGTAGTTTATGGAATCAGAACTGAAAGAGACGGAGAAAATTTCGCAAAAATCGCAACCGCTAAAGCCTTTTATAAATTGATGAGTTTTCTTTCCGGCAGAACTATTCCCGAAAATGTGGGAGATTTTAGATTAATATCGAAATCTGTTATCAACACGCTAAAAGAAACGAGGGAATATCATAGATTTTTAAGAGGTATTATAAGTTGGATGGGATATAAACATATCGGGATTAACTATAAAAGAAAAAAACGTTTTGCAGGTACGACAAAATATTCGACAGTTTCTATGATCAAATTAGCTATTGACGCAATGCTTTCTTTTTCTTTTTTTCCATTAAGGATTGCTTCGATATTAGGAACAATTACGGCTATCGGTGCGGCAGGTATGATATTTTACGCTTTATATGTGCAATCAATAGGTCAAACCGTAAAAGGCTGGTCATCAACTATCGTGGTGATACTATTTTTAGGCAGTATTCAACTTATAACTATTGGTATTATTGGAGAATATCTAGGGAGAATTTATGAGGAGGTAAAAAGAAGACCTCTATACGTTGTTGACTCAAAAGTTGGGATTTAGAAAATGAAATTGGATTCAAATCATCTGAATTATTGTAAATATTATTAATTCTGACCAAATACAATTTTGATTTTACGAACAAACTTCGAATATTTATTTCTTTTAATATGCTATAACTAAAACCATCGGGGATCTTATTGAGACTTGATTCTTCTAAAATTAAATATTCGTTAAGGTATACATTACCGTTTGAGGATTTTATATAGATTAAATTCCCAGGTACTGAGGGTATTACAACTTTACTTTTGTCGCCATTTACTCTTGCTAGCTCAGATTCTATCTGATTTTCAAATGTATACCAATAAACCCAAAGTTCTTCCTCATTTGGAATGATTTGGACTGGAGAAACCCCCATATCTATTAACTTACCAGCTTCCTTTTGGGCTAAACCATTAATGTCATATCTTGCTTTATTCATTTGTAATGAATCAAACAATAAAAAGAACACTACAATCGTAAACAAAATATTTGGCATTTTTAGAAATTTAATTTTTAAACCAATAAGAATAATGAAAAAAGGTAAAGCCACTATTACGTATCTATCCCAATAAAATTTTGAAGAAATGGACATCCCTACTAATGTAATAAATGATAACCACAAAAAAATTAATTGGGTATTGTACTTTTTAACTAACGAAAATTTATAAGAGTTAATAATAACTAAAGAAGAAATACCTGAAGCTGCAAGGTATTTCCAAACAATTGGCCATCGAATTGGGAAAAGCAATTCATATTTGAATGTGTCTATTGGAAAACCAAGCACAAAACTTTCCCTGAAAAAAATATAGTCGATTCCCCAAATTAAAATAACAATAACTATACTTAATAAAAATACATACTTATTTATAGAATTCTTAATATTCTTCAAATTACTTAAGATAATTATTACGAGGGGTATTGCAACTAAACCGGCCGCTAAACTAAACATTGCTACAAACCTATGAATCAAGATAAGTCCAAGTTCAGCTCTTTCATTAAGGTCAATATTAGAAAAAGGTATTAGTGTTCTAATTTCCTCCATTAGATACCTTTGATATGAAATTTGAGTTACTGTTTGGTTGTCGTTGGAGTATAACCAGATGAAATAAGCACCAAGAACAAAAATAGGGATCAGACAAACGGCTAATAACTGTTTAAATACCTGTTTTATAGTTAAATTTCTAAATTTCAATAATACAGTCAATAGAGCAGAAACTATGAGCGCAATAGCAATTTGTCGAATAATGAACCCAGCTGCCGCTAAAGCTGAACCTATAAGTAAATTTTTAGAATTGTTCTCCTTAAAACCTTTTAAAAGAAAATAAACTGACATAATCTCTAAGGAAAGAAACGGAATATCTGTCTGGAAAGTATATGAAAATTGAAGAATAAAAGGTATCGAAAGAAAAAGAATCGTTAATAATAAAGCGTTATATGATTTTATATTCAAAATTCTAAGTATTTTATATGTAAAGATGAGAATGAGTGGTAAAAGAGTAATAACAGAAGCATGAAGAGCGCCAAACGAGAAACCTAAAATTTTTGAAAATAAAGCACCCCACTGGATTTGCAGTATAAGAGTAGGGGCAGCCCATTCGGTAACCTTAATTTCTCCAGTGTTAACAAGATGTTTGACGGATTGAGCATATGCAAAATCATCCCTATATATCTGGTCTCTTATCGGTAGCATGAGTGTCAAAATCAAAGCAGTTATGAATAAAATTATCGCGATAGATTTTTTGCTAGTCATTTAAATGTAAAGTTAAGAATTTCAATGATAGAATGATACCAAATAACAATCTAATCTTTTCATAAAAAAATGATGAATTATTTAATAAAAGCATTTATCACTTATAAACTTGTTATTTTTATTTCATTAATAATAGGTTTTATTATTGCCTTGCCGTATATATATGGCTATTACACGTTCAATAATAACTTTTCACCTTTAATTAGTAATGACAATCTATCGTATTTAAGAGAACACACATACTCTTACTCTGCCCAAGTCAATCAAATAATTAAAGGTCACTTGTATGGGGATGCTTATATATGGGAGTATAAATCGAACCCCTCTCCTTTTGTAGGGGAATTGGCAAGCATAATTCCAATTGCAATAATATCGCTTTTGGCAAACTCTGTCCCCAACGGCTTTATTTTAAGTAGCTTTGCTTTTTCATTAATTCTATTCGTGCTAATTTATACTGGTCTTAGGATTTTTAATTTTCCGAGGTACTTTAATTTATTTGCCGCAACGTCAATAATAATAATTCCATTTCTTTCCTCTCTACTGCCGTATTATTCTCATAACCTAACGCAAATAACAGGGGGTACACTATTGCCGCTATTTTTTTTCCGAATCCCGAATCCCCTTATTTCTTCAATCTATTTATTCCTGAGCATATTTTCAACAATTTTTATCTTAAAAAATCCTTCAGCTAAGTATTTTTATCTGTGGCCGGTGATAGTCGGAGTGTCAATTTATTCGTCAACATTCATTATGTCTACAGTGCTATTTGCGCTAGTTCTACTAGCACCAAAGTTATTTAGTAAAATTTCTAAACAAAAATTGATTATTTCTTTTTTAATAATATTTTTAATAGCTATTCCGTATTTAATTAATTTTATAAGCGCAAATATTATCTTTAACACTAAAGAATTTTTGCTAACATTTACTTTTGAACCAAAAATTATGTTTCCGGTCCAAATACGCTATGTATTGATTGCTTTATTTCTGCTTTGGGCTAGAAAGAAAGACGCTTTTTCAAAAGTAATACTTGCATTCGTTCTATCAGCAGCGATTTTAATGGAATTTCACCAAGTAATTATTGGAAGAAATATCCAGGCGGACCATTATATTTCAAGAATACTTGCACCAATTGCTACCTTATCAATTTTTATAATACTTTACGAAAAGCTAGACTTCTTGAAAAGAAACATAAAAATATGGATTATTTTTACAGTAGTTGTTTTAACGATCGGATTTCACCAACAACTATCATGGATTAATCGGTACCCCAATGATTTTGAACAGTTAACATATAGAAAAAATCTAATTGACTACATAAATAAAAACACGGATAAAAACGATGTCATAGGTACGCTTGATCCAGATATTAATGATGAAATTCAGGCAAATACTGGGAGATGGGTATATATGGCGCCGGGAGACAGAACATTTGTATCCCACAGCGAACAATTAACAAGGATTTGTGATTTATCTACTCTATCTGGTTTACAAACTAATAATCCAAAATCAAGACGAGCGATATTATATTCTTTAGCATTTGCTGGTGAAGACGAAAATAAAGTGAATCAATCATTAAAAAAAGTCAATAACTGCATCGAAAACAATAAAGAAGCCCCGCGTTACAAACTGAACTATCTAATAGATTATGATAATGTTTCAGAAAATTGGAAACTTTTAAAAATTCAATAAATTTTTATTTGAAGGTGGTATCTACCTTATTGACTCCATTAAATTTAATATCGTTCTCACTGTTCTATCCGTAGAAGAATCAGAAAAAGCCATACAATATTCTTCCAGAAACTTTTTCTGTGCTTTCCCCATTTTTCTTTTAAATTCCACATCTTCTATGCTTCTATTGATTCGTATTTTTAGTTGATTCACATCGCCAAACTGAACCGCCGCGCCCGATCTTATTAAAAAACTTTTAGAAATTTCACTACCTAAATCATAATGAAAAAGGAAGGTTAAAACCGGCTTTTTTAAAAACATTGCATCTAATATTGGAGTAGTCGGATTAGCTATTACAATATCGCTGATGATGATTGCTTCTTCTATCGGTAATTTTCTACTGTCATAATAAAAATCAATTTTGTGTTGTCTAGCTTTATCAACTACCCATTTTCCTCTGAAAGAAGGATGGGGACGAAATATGACTTTCCAACTGCCATTTAAATGATTGATAGTTTGAAAGATCATATCAATGAATTGGAACGGTGAAATTTTTTGATTAATTCTTGCGAGTCCCGTAGGGAAGACAGCCAAAATTAGTATAGTTTTTGTTTTAGATGAAATACCAAGCTTTTTCTTTAATTTAGGCTTTAATTTCAAATAATTATGTTTTTTATATTTGTCGAATAGAGGATACCCCCCCATAGGATATTTGTTAAAATAAGGTTTACTCTTAACAACTACTTCTCTAGCGCGTGGTCCCCATAACAGGTAATAATCGTTAAGTCTATGCATCCTGTCAACATCCGTAAAGAGCATTCCATGCTGAAGCTCCAATACTTTTAGTCCGGATAATTTAGCAGAGTATGATATTGAATGACTTATCGTGTCAGTTGTAGCCATCGTTAAAAACATTTTTTTCTTCTTAAACGCTTTTTGAGAATTTGTGATTAAATTTGAAATTAGAGGAAGGTCGTAAAGGAAATAATATAAGAATTTAGGCGATGTTAATCGCCAATAATTTCTATCGTACTGATTAAAAAAATTCCTTAACTTTTTTCTATATCCAAGCCAAAGAAAAAAGAATTTTATTAGATTGATTAGGCGAATATTAAAAACTTTTGGCGTAATTATTTCCAAATTAGAAATAGGATAAAGAACGAGGTTTTTTGTAACTAATCTTTTAAGTTCTTTTAAGTTTGCATTTCCAATTAGAGAAAAATTAATAGACTCTTCTCTCAACTTTTCCAATAAGGGGATTAGATTTTCAAGCTGATAGTAATTTGCCATTACTATTAAATTTTCTAATCTTGGTATATTGCTACTTGCCAAAATTTGCTTAAGAGTAACCTTAGCTGTTGATGCCAGAATAGTTAGAATAAATAAAAGAGAATTGGCATTCAAACTTTGGGAGATATTAGATTTAAAGTTAGTAATTTTAGTTCCGTTTATTTTTGATAAATTAATCAGAGCTAAATGTTCGAGATTAAAATTTTCTGTTTGATATCTTCTGTAAGGCGTTTCAGTCCAGTAATTGGTAATATGCAAGTGGGCTGGCTTTTCAAGATTAATAATTCTTTTTGCTGTTTCTAAACTATGTTCAACCTCTGCCAAATAATTATGAAGAGAAAAACCAATTTGCTGAGCAACCCGAACATTATTAAGTTTTAAGTTATATTTTTTGTACCAAATATTAATAATTTCATTTATCTTGTCATACATTTTTTTTACGGTTTTCTTATTAGGAAAGTAATCAGCCGCATCTTTATAAGCAACCTTTTTCTTTTCAAGAAAAAGGTTGGCATGAGGACTATTGCTAATAAATAAGCAGGCACCCTCCGGCCCTAATTTATAGAGAATTTTAAGAGCCTGTTTTGCTTCAGAAACAGAGGTTATAAAAAATAGATGCTTTGCCATAATAATTGTTAATTAAAATATTAGTAACAATACTGGTTTCAGCTTTTTTGGGAGCAGACATAATTGACAAGATCATAATATCTATTTACTGAGTTTTCATTATCGAAGTATCCGTGAAGAAAAATGTTGTCCCCAATTACTCGTGTATTCTCTTTAATAAATATCGCCGAATAAGTAGAGCAATTATATACTTCAGGGCCCACATCAATTTCGTCCAATTGATATAAGCTTTCTAAATTGCCCTCTGCAATTTCAAGTTGAAGGTGGTCAACGAATGACTCTTTTGGCCTCCTCTTCTTTAGCCGAAATCTAAAATCTAGCATCGAAATCCCAGAATAAGGCACGACAGTATAATTCACGGTAAAATTGTTGTGGTTAAGGAATTTCAAAAGATTTGGTCCTGATTTTTCTAAGGTACAAAATTTTCTGTTTAATGAATTAAAATCGTTAAGTTTGTAATTCTGAATATTGTGAATGAAATTCGCATCAGAATCAACAACACCGTATTTATCTTGAATATATTTTGCCAGTGGTATGTAAGCGTTTACGGTACAGGAACCATACGAAATAGTCTTGCTTTTCTTATCAAATTTTTTATGGTTAAAGCCGTAAATTAGAGTTTGATCACAATCCCATGAAGTAGCTGAAATAACTACTAAGCGAGTATTTCCAAATAAATGTGCTCGAGAATCTTTAGCGATAGTGCACTTACCGGAACATTCAAGTAGAATTTCCGGTTTACCTCTCCAAGGAGCATCTATCATGTTTGTATTTGAATATTCAATAATATATCTATTGCCGTCTGGTTCTATAATACTTAAGCAGTTTTTAACAATAGTCACTTTGTACTTATTAAATACGACAGATTTATCGTTAATTATTATTTTTAAAGCGTCATTTATTTTTAGAAAATCATCATTAATGTAACTTATAATAAAGTTAGACTCCTCTGCTCTATCGAGCCAATACTTTAATAAATGCAAGCCGAATCGACCAAAACCATTAATTCCAACTTGAACTTTTTTCATCGATTTATTTTTCTGTTTCAATTTTAAGAGTTTTTAAGGCTTTTTTTTCCACTAGCTTCAGTTCCTCCAATGTATCAGCTTTACAAATAATGTAGTTAGTCCTTTTCGCATTATCAGTGTAAGGTTTTATAATGTCTCCGGACTTAACTAGCATTATTATCTCGCTGACCCCCTTGATCTTAAGAAGGTCGCTAGTTCCAGTTATTTTTTTAACTTTACCTGGGCGGGGGAATATAGAAACAGTGGAAGACCATTTGATCCATTTTGGGATCAAATCCGTTGGGTCTAATGGTTTGCCAAGTGCTATATCCATCGTTGCCTTTATTAAATCTATACCAAAACTTAAAGGTTTTCTTAATTGAGAATCAAATCCGCCGGAGGTCCTTGCCGTTAATTCAATTACTCTCACTTTGTTATCACGATCCAAGGCCAGATCTCCTTTGAAAGCACCGTTATCGACTCCGAGAGCCTTCGCGGCTCTAGCCATTAAATTATACATTTCTTCTTGCTTGCTTTCTGGTAGCATTGATGGAGTTCTAGATGCAGCCTGCACTGCAAATTTACTCTTTTTTAAAAACATGCGGTCTGAAATACCTGCAGGATAAAGCTTTCCTTTATATAAAACTGTATCGATGCTAAACTCTTCTCCTTTTATCTCAGATTCAACTATAAGATGCCTTGCTAAGGAGCAGCTAGAAATTGATTTTTTAAAAATACTATCTAAGTTTACTAAGGATCTAATTCTAAATACCCCGCGTGAAGCGCTATTGTCAGCGGGCTTGACAAAACAAGGCAACCCCACTTTTTTAATTGCTTTTCTTAATTCAGCTAACGTTTCAACCTTGGCAAATTTAGTGTTATCAATACCTTCTTTTGAAAGCATTAGCCTCGTGAGATATTTATCATTACAATTTAATGCAGTTTTGGGTTTAATCGAAAAAAGGCCAGATTTTGTAGCCGCATAAGCAACCGTATATTCAACATCAGTTCCTTGAGTATAAACGCCCGAGATTTTGCCCTTCTTACGAAGCATTAATGCTAGGTTGGCGTTGCCTTCTATATCCTTTGTATCAATCTGATAAAAAAAATCTGCGTATTTTCTTGCAAAACAATCTTTTGAACCATCTGTTAGATACGTTGTTAGATTTAATTCCCTAGCTTTCTTTAAAGACCAAATTTGCAAAATACCGCCCCCTATAACTAAGAGTCCTTGCTTCATTTTTCAATCACATTTTCTGATTAAGTCAGATAGCTCGCGAAGATTTTGAAAGGAAATATAGTCTCCAGGAATAACCTTATTTCCTATAAGAAATGATCTTATACCTAGTTCCCGAGCGTATTTTATATCTTCCAAATAATCATTACCTATGTATAAAAATTCTGATTTATTTTTTACACCCAACTTCATTAGACAGCTTTTTAAAAAAACAGGATTAGGTTTTTTGAATTTGTCAGCATAAAAAACAAAATCCAGGAATTTAGTAAGACCTGCTTTCATAATTCTTCTTTCTTGATACTCTTGATTTCCATTTGTGATTATCCCAATCTTTATGCCTTTATGGTTTAGTAGCTTTAACAACTCTCCTACACCAGGGATTAATTTTTCTTTATAATGAGAAGATAGAAAATCATCCACGATAGGTTTAACAAACTTGTTGTCTATACCCAATTTTTCTAAAGTTAAATTAATATGTCGCTTGTATTTAAAACCTTTAATTTTGTAAACTTCAAAAAAAGTTTTTAACAAGATAGGTGACAAGTAGCTGTATTTTTTTAAAACTTTTTTCCACCTACCTTGAATTGAATACTGTTCATCAACAAGAGTGTCATCAAAATCAAAACCCACAACTTTTATTTTTTTTAATAAAGGTTTAAATGAGTCATTACTCTTCATATTAATCTGTTAAACTCTTAACTTCGCAATAATGACAAATTCTCTTCCTATGTCACATCCAGAAAGTGCTTTATACATGTCATTTAAATATTTAGAGCCATATTTAAACATATTAGTTTCGAACTCTTTCCTTTTATTATGATATTTTCTGCCCGCAGTTGGATTATTTATATAGTTATCTCCGCTGAGTAAATAATATTCCATAGGAAAAGTTGAATATTGATCAATAACCTCAAAACCTTTTTTGTGAAGAAGATTTTTTATAGATTTAAAGCTAAAATAATTTATATGTTGTGGTGGTGAAATCCACCAAGGTTTATAGCCTTTTTTCTTTTTTAAAATAACCTGCAAAGGGTTATAATCGTTTGGAGAGATTAAAAAAAACAATCCACCCTTTTTCAATGAATGTTTAATATTTTCTATAAAAGAATGCGGATTTATTAAATGTTCGAGTACAAACATAGCAGACACTACATCAAATTTTCCATACTTCTGTATAAATTTTTCCGTAAAGAAGCCATTAACGACATCCACTCCTAATTTTTTTGAGTAAAGATACGCTTCTTTAGAAGGTTCTAATCCTAAAACATTCCATCCTAATTTATTACCACAACTCAAAAAATATCCGGGACCCGATCCAATTTCTAATAATTTTCTTCCCTTTGTGTATTTCTCCAAAATTTTATAATAGTTTCTGTAAGTTAGTCCCCACCAATCTAAATCTTCTTCAGATTCTTTAAAATATTTCTGCTTTTTCTTTGAATAAAATTCTTCCTTATATAATTTCCTTATTACCCTATTAGATGGGATAGGAATAACGTGGATGAAGTAACAACTTATACAGTCAATTACTTTGTAATTTTTTACTCTATCAATTATTTTGCCGTGATGCATCTTATTTATATAAGCTTATTCTTGCTTTGCAATAGTATATTTAACACTTCTATTCCCTCATTAATGTTCATTTCAGTATTCTGGTTTTTTTTAACATTTGATAAAAATAATTTTGCCTCACGTACATACATATCATTAATTTCAAATTTATATTTTAATTTCTGCCAATTTTTATCTTCGTCAAAATAAACATCAACACAATCCGAAAGGAAGTTAAATTTTATAGTACCTTTTTCTCCAACTATTTCGAAGTCGTGTTGATTGTTTTTTTGAAGGAAATCAGAATAAACCAAAATTGGCTTATTCATTTTAGTTTTTAAAATTAAGATTGCAACATCCTCGACATTTATCTTCAAATTACCGATAGTGCCTTTCCAAGCATAGATCAGATTTATGTTCCCAAATATCCACGTTATGTAATCAATTGTGTGTGAAAGGCTTGTTAAAATTACCCCACCCCCCAGTTCCTTCCGGGCAACATATTCTTTCTTGTAATCTACATTCGGATGCCAATATGGAAGATAGTAGCCTCCGATTACTCGGACAGATAACACTTGACCAATTTTGTTATTATCTATAAGTTTTTTTACTTTCAAAAGACCCGGATGGAAACGGTAATTCATCCCCATCATTGTGATTAGCTTATTTCTTTTAACAACTTTTTGAAGATTATCTACTCCTTTTAAGTTATGTGACAGCGGCTTTTCGATAAAAAGATTGATTTTTGCTTTTGCAAGTTTTGTGGCAACAGGAATATGAAGACTTGTTGGTGTACACACAAAACCCGCGTTTATATATGTCTCTTTTTCTAATGCACTGTCTAAATTTGTATAAGTTTTTAAGTCCTTTATTATTTTTTCTAAGCTTTTAAGTCTTTCCTTATCTAAATCAACAGCTATAAGTTTTTTTACTCCAAGAGAGCATAGATTTTTAAGGTGCCTACTGCCAATAGAACCACACCCAACAACAATGATTTTTTTATCTTTCATAGAAAAAGAGGCAAGTCTCCCTTTTTTGAATATTCCAAAATTTTTTCTATTTCTTCATTCACCTGTCTTTTGTAATCTTTTATTTTACCGATTTTCCAGAATGTTATGTTTACTTTTGGGATTAAGATTTTACAATATCTTTTTATTCTGGGGATATGGTAAATGTGAGAGACTATTGTTATTGACGCTATTTCATGATTCTTTGAATATCTTCTAAGGTCAATTATTTGGTCTTTAGTGTTTGCTTGGTTGCGGCTTTTTATTTGCTTATAGGTGATATCTTTTGATCTTATATAAATTGATGCACTTTTATTATGATTTTGAGTCCCTAAATAAATAAGTAGTGGTTTACATTCAAATGTACTTATAATTTTAAGTCCTTTATCAATTCTTTCTTTATTTTGGCCTACGATGTCTTCCTCTTCAGCAGCAAGAATAACCACAGCCTCTGCATTTTTTTTAACCCTGTTTTTTTGATTTTCTAAAGAATCGAACTCTTTTTTTAGTTTGCTTTTAATCTCTTCTTCTGAATACCTCACTAATCGGTTCTCCTTCTAAATATTTTTTTATATTTTTTGACTCCTGGACCTTTTTAATAAATTTCAGTGCGGTTTCGCAAATATCGAGTGTTTTGTCGATATCGCTTTTATTATGAGAAAGGCTAATAAAGATTGGCCCTCCGAATAAAATTCCCCTTTTTACAGTTTCCTGCAAAAACAAACTTTTTAAAAGCAGCGACTCTTTCCCTTTTTCGTCTTTAAATTCAAAATGCGTTCTCGGCCCGTGCCCGCCAACGGAAGCTAAAATGCCAACCTCCTTTGCCATTTTGTTGAATGAGTTTTTCCAATAAAGCCCTAGTTTCCAAAAATGCTCTATTGCCTTTTTCTTTTTGATTTCGCCAATTGTCGCAATTGATGCAGAAAGTGCCAAGGTATCCCCGCCGAAAGTAGTTGAGAAAAATACCTCCTCAAACTCCCGCATAATTTCTTTTTTGCCTACAACAGCGGAGATGGGAAGGCCGTTTGCCATGCCCTTGCCGAAACAGGCAAGGTCGGGTTTTATTTTATAGTACTCTTGTGCTCCTCCCAGCGCATAGCGAAAACCGGTAACAATTTCATCCAAAATAAAAACAGCGCCGTTTTTGTGGGCCAGATCAATAGCTTTTTGAAAAAAATTATCTTTAGGGTCCTGCCCGGGGATTTCCATAATTACTGCTGAAATTTTTTTAGGGTTTTTGGCAAAAATATCCTCAAGGCTTTTTAAATCATTAAATTCAAAAGGGTGTGCGAAATCTTTTAAGATTTTGGGAATACCTTTGTTACGGGGAGTAGTTACAGCCAACCAATCTTGGTAACCATGGTATCCGGAGTAAGCGAAATGATCACGTCCAGTATAAGCTCTGGTTACTCTAATTGCGGCGGAAGTGGCATCGGCACCGTTTTTACCGAACCTAACCATCTCTGCGCATGGAATTAAATCTACTAGAATTTCGGCAAGCTCTGTTTCTTTTGGGTGAGGAAGTGTAAATATAGTACCTTCGTGAAGCTGCTTTATTACCGCACTGTTAACAACAAGATAATCATAACCAAGGGTAATCGGACCTAAAGCCATCACATAATCCAGGTACTTATTACCGTCAACATCCCATACATAAGCACCCTTACCTTTTTGCAAGAAAATAGGGGAGACGCCATAAACAAATTGGTCCGGGGCTTTTGAAAGTGTTTGGGTGCCGGAGGGTATCAGTTTTTTTGTTTTTTGCCAAAGTATAAATGATTTAGATAGCTTTCTTTTTCCATAGTTTTTCATAACCTTCTTGCCCAATATATCTTTGGTTAATTTTTAAGAACTCAGGTCGATCTTTTACGAGGCTGATTATATCAGAAAGGCCGAAAAATTTATTTTTGAAATAAAGCTCTTTGTATATTTTTCTGATCAAATCGAAGTCTTCTTTATAATCAACAGTTAATCTGATATTTGAATAATCTTTGATGCTTTTAAGTTTGCCAATTTTAAAGCTATTGGGATTCCTCCATATGTAAACCGTAACGTGTTCTCTCTCCTTGTTGCTCGTTGCTTCCCTGTAAGCCTTTTCGAGTGATTGGAAAGCAAATACTTCACAATCCATTCCATCCGGATACTTTTTATCCTTAGATTTAAAAGAACCCGCACCGGTAAGCACTCCAATATAATCAAAATTGCCTTTCAAATAAGATTTTATGCTCTTGTCGATTATTTTGGGATCAATTAAAGGGCAATCCGCGGTTATGCGGACGACAATATCAGCTCTATATTTTTTCGCACATTGATAATATCTATCAAGTACATTCTTTTCAGAACCACGAAAGACGTCAATGTTATTTTTGCGGCAAAATTCGGCAATCTCATCGTCATTTTTTTCAACAGAAGTCGCAACAACAACTTGGTCTATAAATTTTGCTTTTTCGGCACGATTTACTACATGCCAAAGCATCGGTTTACCCGCAATAGGCATCAAGACTTTCCCGGGAAGCCTTGTCGAGCTCATCCTTGCTTGGATTATGGCGACAATTTTGTCTTGCATTCGGGCTATTATATAATCTCCTGCGTGGAAGGGGAAGGAAATTAGCTGCTACTTCGCTTCACTTGCTTTTTGTTTAACTTCATCTAGTTGTCGTTGTAAATCGACTGTGTATGAAACTGATACCGGTTGTGGCCTTCTTTTTTCAATAGCATCGAAAAAAGCTTTTTGCTCTGCAATAAAGCCCGGAATGTGTCTTGCATTGAAAGTTGTACTTGAATCGTGGAAGTGTTCTTCCAATTTACCCTCCCGGCTGTTAAGTATTATTCCGTCAAATCCAAGAATCTTAAGCCTTCCTCTGTTTCCGATGAGAGTAACAGTATAACCTTCTAGACCAACTTCAAACAGTCTTGGCCAAAGCCAACTAACATGTGCGACTTGCCCATCATTGAATAATGTAGCTTCACCCCAGTCAGGTTCTTCCCCTTGCCACTGGTCATTACCAACATACGCATCGACTACTCGCCAGCCTTCCTGCCCTGATAAATAATGGAGATGGTCCAATGTGTGAATACCATTTTCTAAAACAATTCCCCCATAAGCATTACTTAAATACTGAGGGGGCAACCCTGGACCTCCCAAATGAATATTTTCTAAGATGGATTTAATCTCACCAATTGCCCCCGCTTGGATAAGTTCGTGGGCTTTTCTAAACTCAGGATGAAAACCATGACCAGTTAAACCAACCATAGCCTCAATATCAGTTTTGGCTAAAGATTGTTGTATAGCTTCCGCATCGGAAAGCACAGTCGCTAAAGGTTTTTCAATCAGTATTGCCCGTGGACGGCTTCCGTGACTTGTGATTTTTCGGACCGTCTCCAAATTGCATGACGGTGGAATTGAAACAATCACAACATCCACTCTTTTATCCAAAAGCTGGTTCAAATCCTCGTAAGCGTTTAAACCTTCAGCGCTCGCTTTAGCCCTTTGGGTCCAGTCCGGATCAACAACCGCAATTTTATTGATTCTTTCATCATGTCTGAGTGCTTCCCGATGAATTTGACCGGCATAACCATAGCCAACGATTCCTATATCTAGCTTCCCCGGCCTTTCCATAGCGAGAAATTATATCATTAGTTAGAAGAACAAAGCTATAGGATTAGTAAAAATTAGATGATATCGGGCCTTTGATTTGTCCAAACACGTTACTCTTTTAAGTGAGACACAAATGTTCAAAACGACTTAGTCAAAAAGAGCAGTTTCTTGGAGTATTTTAGCAAACTGCAAGTCCCTGGGGTTTGTGTAAGTTTTTTGGATGTCGGACCTTCTAAACATCTTGATCTTTCCTTCCTCCAGCTTGATAGGAAGTCTAGGTAGAAGATCTTCTGCCGCGATTTTACCGATTATATTCTCCAAAGACGGAGCGGAAATACCAATATCCGGTCTTAAGGAGATTAACATGTTCTCTGTGACTGTCGAACCTTTAGAAATATTAATTTTTGGGTAAAGTCCTCGTCTTGCCCAATGTCTTTCATCGGTCTCAGTCATTCGAGTACCATCAGCTCGTGAAATTCCAAGCTCTGCTGGTTTTTTTACACCGTCGCCTAAAGCCTTTCCGACATCTTTTCCAAACTCTTTCTTCAAATCGCTAATTACTCTTTCAAAAGAACCTTTATACACTTTCTCCAGCCTTCTGATTCTTCTGACCATTTCTGAAAATTCGGAAACTGTCATAGAAAACTGATCGTCCAGGCTGCCCCTTTGTTTTTGAGATGTAACATGTTTTTCAATAATCGATGCTCCGAGAGCAACAGCCAGAAGTGGTACCAAATGACTTTCCGAGCCATTGTCCGAATATCCTACAACACAGCCAAACTCTTTTTGTAAAGACAGCATAGCCCGCACGTTGGCATCCTCATAAGGCATTGGATAAACAGAAGCACACTGTAAAAGGGTAAGTTCCCTGCAGCCCGATTTTTTCAATATACTAACAGCTTGTTTTACTTCGTCCATAATTGCCATACCGGTTGATAAAATAATTGGTTTGCCAAATTTGGCAACATGAAGAAGTAATTGATGATTTGTTAGATCACCTGAAGCTATTTTTACAGCAGGCAATTCCAATCGATTTAAAAATGAGGCAGAATTTTTGTCAAATGGAGTACACAATAAGTCAATGTCAGCTTTTTTGCAAAGCTCTAAGAGTTTTGGGAACCAATCTCTTGGAGTTTCAGCTGTTTTAAAATAATCATAAGTTGGTTTAAGAATACTTGCTATTGGATTTAACAGCTTATCTGCTGTATATAATTGAAATTTTAAAGCATCAGCGCCTGTCTTCTTTGCCTGATCAACATATTTTTTAGCAATATTCCAGTCATTCTCATGTGTGGAAGCAACTTCAAAAATAATGTAACAAGGATTACCGGGCCCGATTTTTCGCTTACCAATTTTGAAAAACTTTTGACTTTTCAAATTAGAGCTTCTTTTACTTTCCTTATTATATAGTCTTGGTCTTTGCCCTTTAGCCCGACAAACAAGGGAAGAGTAAGGGCGTTTTTATAATAAGTTTCCGCCACAGGAAAACCTCCTGTTTTTAGACCCGCAGTCCTGAGTTCATCGAAGGACGAGGATCGCAAGCTCTGCTTATAGCCAAACTTGTTTTTGTAAAGGTTAAACAAATGAATAGGAATATAATGGACTTGAACGTTTATGCCGGCTTTCTTTAAAAAATCAAATACTTGCTTGCGGCTTCTCTTATAATTCCCCTCTATTCTTATTGGGTAAATATGCCAAGCGCAATAATACCCTTTTTGTTCTATTGGCAATTCCAATCCGGTTGTGTTTTTAAATGCCGAGCTATACTTTTGCCAGAGCGCTCTTCGTTGTTTGATAAAACCGCCTATTTTTTTCAGTTGGCTTAGACCCAATGCCGCTTGGATATCCGTCAGGCGGAAATTATATCCAAGCTCATCTATTTGGTAATACCACTCGCCGTATTGTTGGGATGATTTTTCGCTTTTGATAATTCCATGGTGGCGAAGTCTGGATATCCTTTCATGGAGTTTTTTATTATTCGTTGTAATTGCACCGCCTTCACCTGTCGTAATGGTCTTAACCGGATGAAAAGAAAACGTAGTTAGGTCTGCAATCGATCCGATTGGCTTACTTCGATAGCTGCTTCCAAGAGCATGAGAAGCGTCATCAATTAAAATTAGGTTATATATTTTCGCAAGCTTTTTTAATTTATTCCAATCAGCAGGGTGTCCCGCGAAATCGACAGCAATGATCGCTTTTGTTTTTTTGTTAATTTTCTTTTCTGCCTCCTCAACGTTTATCGTTAAGGTATTTTCGTAAACATCTACAAGAACCGGTTTGGCACCGCAATACAATACGCAATTGGCTGTGGCTACAAAGGACAGGGTGGGGACGATAACTTCATCACCAGGTCCGATTCCGGCGGCGAGACACGCAAGATGCAGGGCAGCTGTGCCGCTAGAGACGGAAGCGCAGTATTTTGTATTTACAAAAGATGCCAAACTTTTCTCAAATTTTTCAACTGCGGGGCCTTGGGTTATCCAGTCAGAACGCAGTACTTTTTCAACTGCATCAATATCTTTGCTATCAATTGACTGATGTCCATAAGAAATAATTTTCGACATTATATTAACTTTGCTATGTCCAGGTGTACGTAATTATAAAATTGACCCTATCTATAATATTATGCATTTCTTAGTTTATGGTTTAGGCACTTGTAAATATTAGGCGATACAGTAAAAATCAGCAACTTGGTTTGCTCTTAAATTCTGCTAAGGTGGATAAGAAAAAGCAATATATTTCCATGGGAGTCGCCGTGAAATAAATATAGGCTATTTTAGCAGAACAAAATTAGTTTATGCGACTAGGTACATTTTTTTCGTTTATAAATTGTTTTAATAATTTACCCTGGCCAATTTAGGTTGAAGTAAGAACTTTCTTGAGCTTTACGAGAAACCTATTCGGGCTTGAATTAGAACTACTATTCTCATAAACTTAACACGATAATGGATTTAATGTTGAATAAAAAAGTTGCATTAGTTTGTGCCTCTAGCGCAGGTATTGGCAAAAGCATTGCCACTAGTTTGGCGAAAGAAGGAGTACACATTTCGATTTTTTCACGAACCCAGAGTGCAATTGAAGCGGCGGCAAAAGAGATAAGTGTTATAGCAAAAGGCAAGGTAATTTATAACACTTGCGATCTCTCTCGTCCAAATGATATATCTCATATCATTGAATACACCGTTACACAGTTAGGACCAATTGATATTTTAATTAACAATCAAGGCGGACCAGAACCAGGCAATTTAGATGATGTAACAGAAGATCAGATCGAAACTGCATTTACCACAAATATCCGCTCAGTATTTCAATTGACAAAGTTATGTCTTCCATCTATGAAGAAACGCAGGTTTGGACGTATCCTTAATGTTCTCTCAATCTCTGCAAAGGAACCACTGCCAGGAATGTTGCTTTCGAATACTGTGCGCCCGGCAATTTTAGGCTTCGCCAAAACATTAGCAACGCAATATGCACCATTTGGTGTGACAATTAATTCCCTTTTACCTTCAGCGGTTATGACACAACGAGCGCTTTTGTTGACTCAGAGGCAAGCTCGAGGAAAAAGGATCGATACGAATACAGCCCTTTCAAAATCTGCAGCATCACTTCCAATTGGTCGCCTAGCATCTCCAGAAGAAATTGCCCAACTGGCAGTTTTTTTGTGTAGTCCACAAGCATCGTATATTTCAGGGACGGCTATTCCTATTGACGGAAGCGCGAGTCATATGTTGTTTTAGCGTGAAACTCTTTATGCCTGACAACCATACTCCTGATATTCCAGAGTATACCAGGGCAACACCAAATGACGTTGGGTTAGTGCAAAAGCTATTGCAGATTAACTATCCTAATATCTCTATCACACGCATACAATCTATCGGTAAGGTAAATATTAATTCTAAGAATTTTCGAGTAGGACAATATTATGTAAAGATAATTAAAGCATATCCAGGTGCAGAAATTACACTTAAGGTCCCACTGCTCCATACGTTGATGCGACAAGCAAAGATTCCACTACCTGCATTTGTTCCTAACAATCACGCACAAACAGTCTCAATTTTTCCAGAAGAGACAAGATCGCAGTATTACTTCTACGTTCAGCGTTTTATCGATGCCCATTTCTATACAGGAATGCAGACGGAATTTGAAATTGCTATGCGTATTCTCAAAAGACAGAAGGGTATCTTTTCATCTATTGATATTAATGATTGGCCAAAGAAGCCATACCAAAACTGGACTGCGCATATTATTTTTGAGAAGATACTATCCTTACCTGAAGATAATTCTCCTTTTGATAAGTTAGTACGTCCAGAGGTACCGGCATTTATTAAGCAAGCCAAAGGATTTGATCAAACCTACCCCATTCTTAATTTTTCCCAACTTCATCATTTTGATCTCCATCCCCATAATTTTTTATTTCGTAACAAGGTGTTACATGCAGTTCTTGATCTAGAGAGTATTTCTGTTGTGCCATATGAAATTGCCACAGCATTTAATATATATAAACTTGCCCGCAAATCTATAGCGACCCACAACATGACATTGGATGAAGTACGTAAGGTTGCTGGCACCTTTTTTAATTTGGAATATCTTCGACCGTTCGCTATATATGAGCTAGTCCGTCGTCTAGGTGTTGTATTAAAGCTGCATTATCTAGAAAAAAACAAAGTGTGGGATCAAGATTTACTTAAACATATGATAGGGTTACACGAGGTAGACTTGATTTTTAGACAGAAAAGTTTTGCATGATAGAAATGTCAGTTGGCAAATAGAAACCTAGCTTTCGATTATCCTCTATCAATTTCTGTATATATACCACATGTCTTGGTGTAATTTTTTTCGCAAGCGGTACTAAATATTTTTCTACCTCTCGTAAATATTCCTCCCGAATTGTTGCGCTAGGATTGATACAAAGAACAAAAAGATTATCTACTTTATCAAAGATTTTTAGTGCTTGAACTGCCTGCGGTGCTCTTGCCAAACGACCGTAATATGCTCGTTTACCATAAGGAGTTGTCAAAGCCTCGCGATCAATAGTAATAATAATGACTGCGTTACTTATCCATGTTCCATACTGTGATTTTAATTTTTCTGGAGCTAGAATTTTCTTCTCAATCACACTGTGCAGTAAGGCAGTTATTAACGTATCAACACTTTTTCCACCAGCAGTAGAGGAATGCTCAGATAGCCAATGTGCAAGAAACCGGGCTACTCGAATAGGATGACTGACATAGTATCGATCTATATCACGTGAGCCGTAGTGCAGAGAAATGACAAAATTATAAACTTTTTGGACTAATGCAAAGTTTTTAGCATTGAGGTCTAATTTTCTTGCAACAGTAAGGAATTTTTTCCATTCTTGATTGATGTGATTAGTGTACAACGTTAATAATTTATCATGGCGTTCAATCTCAATAGTCCTAAACATAGTCTACATATTAGCATTAACCGTTAGTGTTCCCAACGCTAGTTTAGTGAAGAGCATAACAACAAACCGTTTTAATCACTAGCGGAATTACTTGTATAAAATCAAAACAAAACACCAGCTCACAAGCGGGGCGTTTTTCTTGAAAATTTTAATTTATACAATTTTAATAAAATTCTTGAGAAGCTGCTTGATTTGAGGTATAGTTAGCCAGTCGCCATTACTGTCGCTTGCGTATAAAAAATCATCATCGACGGGGTTGCCCTTGTGAGGGTTTATATACTCTCTATTTCCCCAGCTGACAAATTCGGGCTCAATTATAAAGTGTTTGCCAAGATCTTTTGTAAACCTTGCTTCATCTTTGCTAATTAAAGATTCATGGAGTTTTTCACCGTTTCTTATTCCTACAATTTTAATTTGAGCTTTCGGCGCGATTGCCCGTGCCAAATCCATGATTTTTACACTCGGAAGCTTAGGAATAAAAATTTCCCCGCCTTTCATTTCCTCGATACTTCGAATTACAAATTTAACGCCTTCTTCCAGTGTTATCCAAAAACGCGTCATCCTTTCATCTGTTACGGTCAAGAGATTATTTTTTGCTTGTTCAATAAAAGTAGGCACTACGCTCCCTCTGGATGCCATTACATTCCCATATCTCACAACACTTAAAAAAGTATTTTTACCGCCGGTGTAAGAATTAGCCTGGACAAATATTTTTTCTGCAACCATTTTTGTTGCGCCATAGAGATTTGTAGGGGAGACTGCTTTGTCGGACGAAATCAACAGTACTTTATTAACACCAAGGTCAATCGCGCAATCGATCACATTCTGGCTTCCAAGTATATTGGTTTTAACGGCTTCGAAGGGATTATATTCCAAGATCGGTACCTGTTTTAAGGCGGCTGCGTGTACTACCACATTAACGTCTTGCATTGCCCTATAAAGCCGATCTTTATCCTCAACCCTTCCAAGAAGATAGCTTAAGTTTTTTTTCTTATGCTTTCTGCTTGTTTCGAATTGAGCATATTCATCAGAATCGAAAATTCTCAAGCTTTGCGGCTTTTTTTTAAGAATGGAGTTTGTAAAAGCTTGTCCAAATGAGCCGGTGCCGCCTGTTAAAAGAATCGTTTGATTTTGCCAATTCATGAACCTTACAATTTCCGGACAGTTTTACAACTTAAAGAAGCGAAAGTATCTTAACGTGACTTGGGAAAAAGATCAAGGTAAGTTTTAATCGCCAGATCCGTACTTCCTTCAAATACAATTTTACCTTTTTCAATTACTAAAACCTTATCGCATATCTTTTTAACGGCATCCAGGTTGTGGGATATGAATATTAGCGTTTTATCGCTTTTTGAGAAATTGTGCATTTTAGTAAGACATTTTTGCTGGAAATTTTTATCGCCAACCGCCAAAACCTCGTCGATTAAAAGTATGTCGGGATCCATAAATGAAACTACCGAAAAACCAAGCCTTGCATACATTCCGGAAGAATATCGCTTAATTGGTGTATCTAGAAATTTTCTTAGGCCCGAAAACTTCACGATACTTTCAAATTTCTCGTCAATTTCCTTCTTTGTCATTCCAAGAATTGCTCCATAAAGGAATATATTTTCGCGTCCGGAAAGTTCAGGATGAAGTCCTGCCCCAAGTTCTATAAAAGCCCCTATTTTCCCATTAACCGTTATTTCGCCCGAATCCGGATATGTAACTTTGGAAATTAATTTAAGGATTGTTGTTTTGCCGGCACCGTTTTTACCAATAATCCCAAGGCTTTCGCCTTTTTTAACTTTAAAGCTAATACCATTTAATGCAAAAAACTTTTCACTCTGTAAAGTCCTTTTTTTGCGCGTAACCAGCCTTTGAAAAATCTGCCCAACGTCTTCTGCAAGCCTTTTATATTTAAGCCTCCTTATAGAATAGGATTTATATACATCTCCAAATACTATTGGCATTTGTAAGTTCATGTATGTTAAATAATATCTGCAAAAGATTTTTCTTTAATTTTGAAAAAATAGTAACTTATAAAAAAAAGAATTACAGAAATAACGGCAGCAGTTAAAATTTGCGAAAAAACAGGTTCTTTTGCAAATAGCGTTACTCTCCTAAAATTTTCAATAACTACTGCCATAGGATTAAGCATGTAAAAAAATTGCAAATTTTCCGGAACCTTGTTTACGGGGTAAATTATTGGGGATGCAAACATCCATATTTGTACAACGAGCGGTACAACAAATTTTAAATCCCTCCATATAACTACTAATGCAGATGTAAAAAGTACGACACTTAATGTGAATAAAATCAGGATGAAAATTATCGGAATAAGATATATTAAATTAAAGCTTAGCGGAATATTATAATAAGCCATCATAAGAACGAAAATAATGCTTGCTACCATAAGGTCAAGCACTGCAGCACCTAAGGAGGCTAGAGGTAATGTTTCTCTTGGAAAATATACCTTTGCAACTAAATTGCTATTATTAATTACCGAATGTGAACCAAAGGACATGCTAGTCGAAAAAAATAACCAGGTTAAAAGTGCTGAATAGTAGAAAACCGGGTAGGGTAAGCCTTGCGATTCAAGGCCCAAAAATACACCAAATACAAGTGAAAAAATCAGCATCAAGGAAAAAGGTTGCAAGACAGCCCATGCCGAGCCGAGCGTCGTTTGTTTGTATCTAATTTTGATCTCTCTCTTTGTCAGGGCAATAAGAAGCTCACGATATGAAATTAGTTCTTTAATGTAGCTAATCATAGAAATGCATTCAGTTTACTAAAAAATTGTGATATTTTTTTAAACCTAAAGAAATACTGGTTTTTGGTGCCCAATTTAAAAGTTTTTTCGCTTTTTCTATATTTGCCCAGGTTTTTTCAACATCACCTTTTTGGTTAGGTGCTTGTTCTATAATCGCTTTCTTGTTTACAGTCTTTTCTAGAGTTCCAATAAGTTCATTGAGCGAAACAGGGTGATTATTTCCAAGGTTTATTACTTCAAAATCAAAATATTTACCAATTGCTTTTAATATTCCGTCAATAATATCATCAATATATGTATAATCTCTGGCAGTACTTCCGTCCCCAAATTGCTTTATTTTTTTATCTTCCAACGTCGCTTTTGTAAAAAGCGCAGGTGCCATATCCGGCCGGCCTCTCGGCCCGTAAACCGTAAAAAATCTTAATATTATAGATTTCAAACCGAAAGTATGGTAAAAACTTTCAACCCAAAACTCTGCAGCCATCTTACTTGCTCCATACGGGGAAATAATAGTATCACAAAGGTCATTTTCGCTAAAAGGAAGCCTTTTGGAATTACCATAAACCGAGGAAGATGAACCAAAGATAAACTGCTTGACTTTGAAATCTACCGAAAGTTTGAGAAGATTAACCGTTCCACCAACATTCACTTGAGAATAAAGCAGGGGGTCTGCAATTGACGGTCTGACGCCGGCCCTTGCTGCCAGATGCACAACTTTGCCCGGCTTTTCCTCCTCAAAAATTTTTTTAAGTTCACCGAAATTTAATATGTCTTGGCGGTAAAGTTTAAAATTTTTATGCTTTAACGCATCTTTTAAATTACTTTCTTTGGTTTTTGGGTCATAATAGTCATTAAAATTATCGACACCAACAACTTGATAACCTTCGGAAAGAAGTTTGTCGGTAAGGTGGGAGCCGATGAATCCGGCACAGCCGATTATAAGAATCTTCATTAATAAACTTCCGGGGACTAAGAGTCCTCGGTTTTGTCTTTCAAGTTTACAAGAGCGCGGAAAACCACACTATACATGTTATTTCCAATACCTCGGAAGTATGTAATCGCTTTTTTGCATTCATCCCCACTTTAAGAAAGTGGGGTTTTCTGCAAGCGATTATAAATTCTAAATAACAAATAACAAATCACAAACAAATATAAATATATAAATTCAAATATTCAAACCCATTCAGCATTCTGGGCAATCATTTTTTATAAGCCTTGACCACTAACTCCATTCGTAAATTAATATATTCAACTTTCTCTATTTTGAAACCCGTTTTTTTAATCATATTGAGTAACTCTTCTGGCTTTACACAACTTAGGTGGCTATTTTTCCAAACAGACCCCTTCCACTTAGTCCACAACCACCAAATAGAACGAAACAGCAAGCTATCAGTGTCTTGAATTACTATTAAAAAGCCGGCTTTTTTAAGAACCCGGTAGATTTCGGAAAGAGCAAGACGTGGTTGGCTCATATGTTCGAGCGTTTCAATTGCAGTAACCACGTCGAATGATTGATTTTTAAAAGGTAAATTATGGGTATCTGCAACCCTAAAGTTAATTTTTTCATTATTTTTTTTAGCAAAACCTATCGATTTGCTATACAGATCAATTCCCGTTATCTTAAAATTCTTTAACCTTCTGGCGATCTGTTTAGTAGTAGTGCCATCTGCGCACCCAACGTCAAGCAATCTACTTTTGCCTAAACCTTGAAGGTACTCTTTTAATTTGAACCATTTTTTATTATGCCAATATTTCTGCAAATAATTTGTTTGGACACCCTTAGCATAATAATCAGGCGGTACCTGCGCAAGAATTTTATTTATATCGTCAGGAATATGTTTCTTATGCACTGATCTTTTTAAAATATGCGATAGTTTCCAATAAGCCTTCTTCTATTTTTACTTTCGGTTTCCACCCCAACTCATCTTTTGCCTTTGTTATATCCGGATTTCTCTGGACCGGATCATCTTCAGGTAGTTTTTGAGAAAAAACTATTTTGCTTTTACTTTTTGCCAATTTTTTTATTAACTCTGCAAAATCAATAATTGTTCGTTCGTCATGATTGCCAAGATTGTAAACTTGTCCGGACTCCCCTTTGTTCATGGCTAAAATTTGTCCTTCAATTTGGTCGTCTATGTAGCAAAACGATCTTGTTTGCTTGCCGTCACCGTAAATAGTCATCGGCTCATTTCTAATTGCCTGTTTTATAAAATTAACAACAGCCCTACCTTCTTTAGGGTTCATGTTTGGCCCGTAAGTGTTAAATATCCTAGTAATTCTTCCATTCAACCCCTTTTCTCTTACAAACGCCGAAACTATTGTCTCACCGAATCTTTTAGACTCGTCGTAAACAGATCGCGGGCCTGTTGTAGAGACATTGCCCCGGTAATTTTCATCCTGCGGGGATTTTTGCGGGTCGCCATAGACTTCCGATGTTGATGCAAACAGAAGCTTAGTATTATGCTTTAGAGCCAGCTCGCACATATTCCAGGTACCGATAGTATTTACTTTCATTGTTTCAAAGGGATGGGCAATGTAAGAAACAGGGGAGGCAGTATTTGGGTCGGCAGGGGAGGCGAGATGATAAATCTCACGGAATTTATATTTTTTGCTTATGAAGGGTTTGCAGACATCATGTTTAATAAACTCAAAATTTTTTTTGGCAAGCAAATGCGCAATGTTTTTTTGTGAGCCGGTCAAAAGATTATCAAGACAAATAACTATATTGCCATTTTCTATTAATCGATTACACAAATGGCTCCCTATAAAGCCCGCACCGCCTGTTACTAAAA
>Ga0209542_10000473_pt1 | contig 96487 bp, 93 predicted proteins | sample RifCSPhighO2_01_FD_184028 | JGI IMG/M metagenome (GOLD analysis project Ga0209542, IMG submission 184028) | Soil microbial communities from Rifle, Colorado - Rifle CSP2_plank highO2_0.1 (SPAdes) (version 2) | ecosystem: Environmental > Terrestrial > Deep subsurface > Rock core/Sediment ...
GGTTTCCCCTGACGAGGCGCTTTTTTATTTAAAATTATGCTCAACCCTCCCCATTTTTGAGCATCGTGTTATCTTCGGAGGTAAACGGTCTGCAAATGGAGAGGGGTTTCTCTGGCCTTTTTGTTGAAGCGACACCTTCATCCCAAAGAAGAACGTTCGGAGGCTACCCTGGGCCGAGATAGAGCAAAAATTCAGTAGAATTTTATGCGGTCTTCGTGGGATGAGGTGGCGCTGAAATTCTAGGTAAAGCAAAGTTTAATAATTAAGGATTAATTTTCCAGACGAAGATGGAATTGCCGATAACTTTAATTGGTTGATAGTTGGTAAGCCAGCCGTAATTTTTGTCAGTGGCGAGGGACTGTTGATAGAACGTTGCCGATACAGCGATATATCCGCCGGTCGGATTATCTGACATGAATTGGTCTTTAGTTTTGTATTTTTCGCTTGTCATCCAATAAAATTTATTACCCAAATAATATGATTGATCAGCCCAGCCGAAATAATCAAGACTAATTTTTTTAATATCATTTCTATCAACCCAATCAGCCAGACGCTTTAAGTCTTGGCCCCAGTCAAGGTTTGAATCAACAACATATCTGTAACCGCCGGTTGGTCCGCCGGCTATTTGATTAAAATAAGTCAAGTAATAAGGAAAGATTATGATTGTTTCGGCCAATAACCAGGCACACAGAGTGCTTACGAAGACCAGATATACCCTCTTTGCCTTAACGCGTTCATAAAGAACGGATAGTTGACCCGCAACAAGAATGGCTGTACCACCATAGACTGGGATTAGATGTCTGATCCCAATATTTAAATTGGCGTTGATACTGATAATCCAATAAAAAAGCGCCCAGGAGAAGATGGCTGTTTCTGCGAAATGGATTCGCAGCCAGTTTTTCAGGCGCCGTTCTTTGGTGCGGGCATTTATAAAAAATGCGATTGTCGCGATGATAAAGAGTATTAAAAATGGAATTGGTTCTTTCAGGGCATAAATAACTGGAAAATATGATTTTACTGCTGTTTGATAAACGTTGCCCAAAAAGTAGGTTTGATTGCCGCCGACATTTCTTTGAAAAATCATCAACACCCCAAGACTGTATTGAGCAAATGGACGAAGTAAGGGTTTATCCGATGCCCATATAACAGGATCGGCAAAAAGCCGATTACCGTAAGAACCTAAAATAACAGCTGCATCCGCTTTTTGTTTTTCTCCGCTGTAATTTAAAAGATGCAATTGAAATATCGGACCGACAATGAATGCAAAACCAACAATAATTATCAGAACTGCCTTCCAGGCCATGCTGATCATTCCCGATAATTTGTGCTGATTGGCGTATGCCCATATGACAGCCAGAAAGACGAGCAGGGGAATCAATAAGAATGCTGAAAACTTGGTTAGTTGACCGAGACCGAAAACAATCGCAGCCAACCAAAAGTTTTTGTTCCGCCAGCCGGCAGATTGATTTTCAAAATAGCGTTCAAAAAAATACAGTGTCGCTATAATGCCGGCGAGGAGAGCGATGTCAGTGGTAACTAGCCGGGAATGGGCAATAACGGTAGGAGTAAAAGAAAATAAGAATATCGCCAGAAGCGCAGCTTTGTCACCGAATAATTTTTTGGTCCAGACAAAAATTATCCATGCCGAAATAATAAAGAATAACAACATCGGCAGTTTGGCCGCGCGAACCAAAGTGATGGCATCGTTGCCTGTTTGGAAGATCAGGGCTCGGCCGAAATTCCATTGACCGTTCACGTCAGTTGGCCAGTTAGTGGGATATTTTTGAGAAAAGGCGCTTTGGTTTAGATTGAAAGGCAGCAAAGCCAATCCGGCCAGATCTTTAGCCAGTGGCGGGTGCTCCGGATTGAACTGATAGCTATGCTGGACGACATATGAATAACCGGCGCCGATGTGGGGAATTTCATCAACAACAGGCGAGTCATTCCAACCACTTGTAATTGCCAAGATGGTAGCCGAAGCAATTATTAGGAATGCTGTTAATTTGATTTTCATTCCGTTATTTGAAATATCTCCAGTATTCCATAAATCCGATAGAAAACAAGAAAACGATCATGACCAATGCAGTTATTACAGGGGCTTCGTGAACTGAATGAGCATCACGCATTGAATACCACGAACTTAATTTATCAAAGAACCACCAGATTCCCCGGGCGGTGAAAATCATTACCACAGGCAGAACACCAATAGTTATCAGTGTATTGTGGGCTGTGGCAGATAAAAATCCGGGTATAAGCACGATTAAGAACCATGCAAACAAGAGAGTGTGGATGGTTGAAAAGTGGCCATGCTTGCGCCTTAACCAGTGTATAAGCTCATTAATAAAACCGACAATAAAGAATATACCTATTGGCCAAGGTAAAAGTGGGGAATCCGAGAAGTTAAACATTCCTAAGGTTTTTACCAAGCTTGTGACAGATATATTTACCCCTACACTGGACATAGGGGCGGTTTGTTGCCAAAAAGATATCATGGCAGGCAAAGCAACCGCAAAAGCCGTCAAAGCAAGCAAGACGAAACCTTGAAGCAACTTGTTTTTGGCGTATTCGTATTTAGCGTGGTTAAAATCTTTTTTCAGATACCACCAATAATTTAAGAATAATAACATGACAACAATCGGCGTCGTGTAGAAAGAGGTGTTAGTATAAAATCCTAATCCGCCAAAAATACCGGCCATAGCAAAATCAGGCCGATGATTGTGTTTTAAACCCTTCCAAAGAAAATAGAAAGTATAAACAAGTACAAATGGAATTATTATTGCGCTATCTTCCATTCGTGAAAAACTAACATGCCAGAAAGAAATTGCTGCAAGGTAGCTTGCAATAGCTGCTAAGCGCCACTCAAATAGTTCTTTAACTAACAGATAAAGCCCGATAATGGTGAGGACTCCAATGAGTGGCGGAAAGATGGTGCCCATCGTTGCGATGGGCACCATCATATAAAGACGGAAAAAAGAAGCAACTCCGACGATAATTAAAAAGATAACAAGCTCTTGTTTTTTTGTTTTTTGCATACTTTTATATTCTAACAGAAAAGAAGTAAAGTTTTATCAACAAACCGGAGATTGATTTTGTCGGGGGGGGGTGTTATATTCAAAATCATGGAAAGTATGCTTCAAGTCGAAAAACCAATAATCGCCGAAAAAAGCAGAGACGAACTATATTTTGATACTCTCAAAGCCAAGAGGGATGTTTTGTCTTCTCATTATGCATTGGGCCAACTGCGAAAGGGCAGGAAAGTAGAGGAAATGTCGGATACCGAGGTTGAAGATTATAAATCAGTTAAAGAAGAATATGACAAGCGCAGAGAATTATTTCTCGTTTCATTTGGTAATTTAAACGAGAATGACAGTCAAAAAATTTCGGAGCTAACAAGCCTTACTAAAGTTGAGATTGCATTGTCTTCTTTGGATAAATCCACAGAAGCCAAAACTGAAGCAGCGGTTCCCGATGAAGTTTTAATAGGAGAAGGCCATGTTTTTAATAGTTTGATTGCTGTAGAGAGTCCTGATAGAGGCACAACAATGGCTGAAGTGAATAGGATGTTGAAATATTCTCAAGATACTGCCCGTCCATTAGAAACCGCATACTGGGAATCTAAAAAAGCTGAACTTTTTGAAAGGCAGGAAGCCGAAACAAACCCAGACCGGCCGGCGCCAAAAGGATTTATGCAAAGAGCCAGAGATGCTTTTGAAAAGACAAAAGATGCTATTTTGGGGACCAATCGTATAAGCGGAGGTTCAGAAAGCGTTGAATCAAGAATGTCTCCTCTTGGATTGAGATCTCAACCATTAACACAACCAGAAGCGGTGCCTCAACAATCCGAAAAAGAACCCAAGAAACCAAGCAAGTGGGGTTGGCTTAAAGAACGCGGAAAAGGTGTCTGGAATTTCGGCATTTGGGAATTTCATCAGGCGGAAAGATTAAGAATCAAAACAAAAGAAGTTGAAAATGACGTTAGGGCTCTTGCAAGCAATATTCAACATGAGATAAATCTTGAACCGGAAGAAGCAGAAACAACCGCTTGGGAAATAGTTAACGAGCTTAAGGCAAAAAACTTGGACATTTCAGCTCCGGAATTTTTTGAAGCATCAAGGGATATTTTTGAGAAGAAAGCAAGGGAAAATGCCGAGCAGGAAAATTATATAATCCAATCGGCATGGGAGGATCTTCAGGAAAAAGCAAAAAAATATCGGGGTGAGGCGGGCCAAGACGTGTTCACTGAAGAAGTCAGAGTTAAATTTGAATCAGACTTAAGAAAAGAATTACATAAAGTCCGCAACGGAGCCATAAAAGAAGACGTAGTTAAATTTGCGGGTGTTATGAGAAAAAATCTTGACGAGAACTGGCAATGGAGATATGTCTGGGGTGCGGCAGAGGCAGCGCTCGGTTTTATCGGAGTTAAATACCTGGTTATGAAAATAGAACAGGCGGCGCTGGCAAAATTAGCAGCTGCCGAGAAGGCCGCGGGTGCCGTAAAAGGCGGCGCTGGCGCTGTTGAACAGGCGCTTACTCAAAAGATGCACGAGAACGTTTGGACGACCTTAAAGGAAATGGCCCAAAACGGTCCGCAGCATCTCAACTTGGATAATTCTACTTTGCAAGAGCTTAGTCAAAAGGTTTTGGATTTCAATAGTATGTATGAGCAGGAATGGGTCAATCAAGCCGTTGAGGGTCTTAGAAGCTCAAGAGTTTTACCTGAAGGATTACCGATCAACATACCCCCTGAAGTATTGAAAGTTCTTGGATATTAATTTATTAACTTTGTATTAATTTAGAACGTAGCTGGCTTGGCCAAATTCGAGGAAAAATCGAGTATTCGACTGAAACATAGTAAACTATGTTGAAGGAGAAGCGGAGATTTTAACGAAGAAGTTGGTCAAGAGCATACTGCCTTAATCTGCCGTAGACAGATGGCAGAGCGACCGGCAAGTTATAAACATGAATGAAGCACAACAACAATTAGCGGACACAATAGGGGAATTGCTTGCCCAGTCGCCTCTGGATGACGAAATAAAAAATCGTCTTTTGGAAAAAATGGAAGAAATTCCCGAGAATTTGTTATTTCGACTGCAGGATGCTCTGGAAAGAGAGAAAGAAGAACTTGAAACGGTTGCTTTTGATATAGATATGTTTCTCAAAGATCAGGAGAAAAACTGGCAGGGAGTAGTTGAAGACCAGAAAAGGATTGCCGGAGAAGTGACCGATAAATGGGTTGAAAAACTCAAAACCTAACTCAATTGAGGTTAAACCTCAAGAACTCAAACCCGAGGTTTAACCTCATCAAATTAAATACCCTCAAAAAACAGCCAAAATGGCTGTTTTTTGAGGGTATTGACAAAGTGGTGGCAAGTATGCTATACTTGACTTACACAACGGAATGAATGTGAGATAGACCCTTGTCAACCAAGCTCCTGAAAAGGGGCACAACGAAAGGTAGAAAAATGAATCCACGCATTGTCGGCGTCGGCGCTCTCATCGCGGTTCTGTGCCTAGCCATCCTGGCGATTCTCGTGGGCTTCGGCGGCGACCGCGCGTCGGCCCTCCCGCAGGGTCCGACCGACCTCGTTGTTTATCAGGCCTATCAGGTCGCCGACTTTCGGTCGTGCAAGCTGGCGGACGGTTCGCTGGCGACGGAGTGGCATTTCGGCGGAGCGGATCGCTCGCGCCGAAATCAGCTGACGCCGGCGCTGGACGGCCGCGGCCGTCCGATCTTCCGGGTCGTGACGAACAATAGGAATCTCCCGGCTGGCCACATGCGTTTGCGCATGGTGGCCGAAGCCGACCCGACACTCGAGGGCTTCAAATACGGCGACTATTCCTGGAATGGGATTGTCGTCGAGTACAACGGCCGCGTCGAGGACCAGCGGATCGTCGGTCCCTGCGGACCGGACCGCTGAAGGCCGACATCGCGCTTGCCCTGAGCTCGTCGAAGGGTACAATCGCCCCGGAGGGCGGAACCAGAAATCTTGGTTCCGCTCCTCTGGAGGCGGTTTTTTAATATTTGTCCAGATTCGCCCCCAGCCACATACCCCCGACTCGACCGATAGTTGATTTGTTCCAGCGACAAATCACTATCTACATGCTCGGCATTTCGAAGAACCAAGCCGAAATGCCTGCGCAAGTTCTCCCTGTGGGTATGTGGACTGGGGGCTCTTAATTAATTAAGCCAAAGCGAAACCCTAATCCGTTAGAGGGACTTACGGAGTTCGGCGGAACGAGTACGAGGCAAAATTCCAGTCAGGAATTTATGCCGTGCCCGAGAATGGGTTAGGGTTGAGCGCAACTTGTGGAATATTAGTTTTTGTTTTTATGTTACAATAAATACATATGTCAGAAGCAGGAGTGACAATTGAACAGGAAATAGCCCAACTGGAAAAACAGCTTCAGGAAAAGAAGGCTAATTTGGAGCAACAGCCGGAACAAAAAGAATCTCCTCCCGATAAGGAAATATTGAGAGAGGTTGTCGGCGAGAAGATTCAACAAAATGCTCCCGCATATATTCCCAAACCGGCACCGCAAACTCAGACCGACGATACAGGCTCTATTCCAGCAGAACTCAAAGACAAGATTCAAGAATTGGTTAATTTGGTTTTTCAGAATAGTTTGGATCAGGGCATTAAACAAGCTATAAAGTCAGACAACCCCGCTTTGATCGACGCCTTTCACGATGTATTGGTAGATCAGTTATATGATGCGCTTTTAGAGAGGAAAAAACTTGAATCAGTAAAATAGATTGTCAATTTTTATTCTCACAATTTATCTTGGGGTTTTGGCGATAATATTTATTGCCGGGTTAGTTTTGCTGGGTTCGGCCAGAACTAAAGGTAGTCTTGCCAGGGCTTTGAACATGTCTTTATTTTTGATCTCAGTGCCTCGTGAAAGCCCTTCAGCGAGTTTCGGCCAAAATCCTCGATCCGAAAAAGAATTAATCTCGGTAATGGAACAGCTTTATTCTTCTTTTATCAACATCCACGCTAAGGGTTGGAACAAATTTATATATGGCGAACCGTATATTTCTCTGGAAATGGGAGTGCATCACATCGGCGAGGAGATACATTTTTACATGGCTGTGCCTCGAAGCTATGAGCAGATTTTTGAAAAGCAAGTCAATGGATTTTTTCCGACCGCCCAAGTTGAGAGGATTAAAGATTACAACATATTCAATCCGGAGGGGGTTTCTCTGGCTGGATATTTTAAGTTGAAAAGCAATCCAATTTTACCTTTTAAAACTTATCAATCTCTTCAAGCTGATCCTTTGGGGGAACTTGCTACCGCTCTTTCTAAAATTCAAAAAGAAGGCGAAGGAGCGGCAATACAGATACTTTTGAGGCCTACACATCAAGATAATTTGAGAAAATTAGCCCAGAAAACTGCTAAAGAAATGCAATCGGGATTTAATTTTTCCAAAGCGTTATCTTTGGCCAAGCATCCGCCCAAAAAACCCAAAGCCGGCGAGCCGCCAAAAGATTCGCCTAAACCCGTAACACCTTTTGAGGAGGAGATGGTCAAAGCCATTCAATCCAAAGCTTCTAAACCGTTGTTTGACGCTAATATAAGACTAGTCGTTTCTGCCGACAATGAAGGCCGCGCCCAGCAATTGTTGAATGATTTATCCGGCGCTTTTGTCCAATTTTCAGCAAATGAAATGAACAGCCTTCATCTTTCAAAGTTAACCGGAAGATCTCTAGATAAATTATTATTTAATTTTTCTTTTCGTCTTTTTGACAATCATCAATCAACTCTTTTGTCGAGTGAGGAGGCAACTAGCCTGTTTCATTTCCCGCTAGGCACGACGCTTGCGCCCAGAATTAAATTTCTTAAATCAAAACCTTCGGAGCCTCCGCCGAATTTGCCCCAGGAAGGAATTGTGCTGGGCAAGAATATTTTCAGAGGAATAGAAAGCCAGATCAAAATGACTAAAAGCGATCGCAGAAGGCATTTTTATCTTCTTGGACAAACCGGAACCGGTAAATCAACCTTGATGGAAAATATGATTTATCAGGATATATTAAACGGTGACGGAGTGGCTTTCATCGATCCTCATGGTACTGCTGTTGAAAGAATACTGGGGTCAATTCCGTCCGAGAGGATGGATGATGTTGTGGTGTTTGATCCGGCCGATGTGGCAAAGCCATTGGGTTTGAATATGCTAGAATTTGATTCCAATTTTCCCGAACAGAAAACTTTTATTGTCAACGAAATCTTAGGTATTTTCCAGAAATTATTCTTAGCCGAAACAATGGGACCGATGTTTGATCAATATTTCAGGAATGCGATGCTTCTTTTGATGGATGACGCTGCCAATGAAGTTCCGACGTTGGTTAATATTCCCCGTGTTTTGACAGACGATGCGTATAGGCGCGATAAATTATCCAGAGAAACAAACCCGATTGTTAAAAATTTCTGGGAGTTAGAAGCCGAAAAGGCCGGAGGCGAAGCGGCTCTTGCCAATATGGCCCCATATATTACCTCCAAGATCAACGGTTTTATAGCCAATGAGTTTTTGAGGCCGATCTTGTCCCAAAAGAAAAGCGCTTTCAACTTCAGAGAACTGATGGATCAAAAGAAAATTTTGTTAGTTAATCTTTCAAAAGGCAGAATAGGCGACATCAATGCCAATTTATTGGGCATGGTTATGGTGGGCAAGATTTTGATTGCTGCTTTGTCTCGTGTCAATGCGCCGGAAGAGCAGCGGCCGGATTTCTATTTGTATATTGATGAGTTTCAAAATTTCACGACGGATAGTATTTCTACTATTTTGGCTGAAGCACGCAAATATCGGCTGAATCTTATAATTGCAAATCAATTCATCAAACAGTTGGTTGATAAAATTAAAGATGCCGTATTTGGAAATGTTGGTTCAATGGCCGTATTCAGGGTTGGTGCCGATGATGCTGAATTCTTAAAAAATCAATTTGAACCGGTTTTTAGTCCGCAAGATCTATTAAATATCGATAACTTTAATTGCTATGTTAAATTGCTGATAAATAATCAAACAGCTAGGCCATTTAATATAAAAATCGATCCTCCCCCATCTAGCAATCAGGAACTTGCCGGAAAATTAAAAGAAATATCCCGTCTGAAATATGGCCTTGGGTAAGTTTTCCAAAAAAGATTTTTATTTCAGTGTCACAACCGGTTTAATTACGGGTTTTTCAGCGTGGAGGATTTTTGAATACTTAGAGGTTGCTAAGTTTGGCAACTATTCTTTTGCGTGGTTTTTATTGATTGTGCCGGTTTTGTGGATTTTGGGCGTGAATCTCGGATATTTTCTTGGAAGGTGGCTGGCTTTTTTTAACCAATTCGGAAAGTTTGCAGCCGTCGGTTTTACTAACGCAGCGATTTATTTTAGTATTTTAAATATCCTGATACATCTTTCAGGTTTTAATAAGGGAATAGGGTATTCTGTATTTATTGCGATAGCTTTTATTATTGCAACCGGTCATGGTTATTTTTGGAATAAATTTTGGGTATTTTCAGTTTCATGCAGAGAATCAGACAAGCAAAATATTGACGGGGAATTGGGTAAATTTTTTAGTGTTTACATAATAGCGGGCTTAATAAACACAGGTATTGCTTCGGGGCTGGTTAATTTAATGGATCCTTTATTCGGACTGACAAATGATCAGTGGGCTAATTTTGGAGGAATTGCCGGTTCGGCAGTTGCATTGATTGTAAGTTTTATCGGAGTTAAGACGGCGGTGTTCAAAAAATAGACGCTTCGTAGAATCTTCGTTGCACCTGTTTTACGGGTTTTTATTTTTTGAATTTTTGGTATAGAGTATAATTATGTTGTACAGAAAATATCGACCCCAGACGTTTGCTCAAGTGGTTGGGCAGGAGCATGTGGTTAAGACCCTCAAGGGTGCTTTATCGACTGGCCGGATAGGTCACGCTTATTTGTTTACCGGCCCAAGGGGGACGGGCAAAACGACTCTTGCAAGAATTTTTGCCAAAGCTTTAAATTGCAAGAAAATAAAAAACGGAGAACCGTGCAACGAATGTGATTCATGTCTTGGTGTCAATCAAGGAAATCTTCTTGACTTGATTGAAGTAGATGCTGCATCCCAAACTGGTGTTGAGAATATTCGCGAGTTGACCGATTCAACAACTGTTGCCGCCCCAAGTGGTGGATATAAAATTTTTATCATTGACGAAGTGCACATGCTTTCCAAGTCGGCCTTCAACGCTCTGCTTAAAACTCTTGAAGAACCACCAAGCCATGTTATTTTTGTTTTAGCCACCACAGAACCGCATAAAATTCTTCCGACAGTGCTCTCGCGTGTTCAGAGATTTGATTTCAGGCGTCTGACCCCGGGCCAGATTTTTATAAAACTTAAAGAAGTAGCCAAATCGGAAAAAATCAATGTGGAAGATGAAGGTTTGAAGGCGATTGCTGTTTCTTCTGACGGCGCGCTTCGTGATGCCGAGGTTTCTCTTTCCAAATTCCGTTCCCATCAAGACAAAATAACAGTTGACGACGTTAATGACGCCCTCGGCTTGGTTCCTTTCAAATATTACCCCGAATTCATGGGCTATCTTGTTGCCAATGATAAAGTTTCAGCCCTCAAGTTTATTCAAAGAATCCACGATTCAGGAGTAGACTTGGAGCATTTTACTAAAGATTTTATTGAATATATCAGAAAAGTAATGATGTTGAAGATAAATCCGGCTGTTTTAACGACAGTAGGAGAAGAGCCGGTTCAAAATTGGCAAGTTGATGGAGTTAAACTTATAAAAATGATAAATATTTTTACCTTGGCCCGGAATGAAATCAAAACCTCGCCGGTAGTTCAATTACCACTCGAATTGGCTGTATTGGAATTGTTGCAACCGTAGAGAGTTTTAATTAAAAAATTTTATTTCGTCGGTTTGCGCTTTTCCCAGGGAAAAACCACCCATTCTGTCGTTTCCACGATATGAAAATCGGGCAGAAATTTACATTCGTCTTTGCTTATCACAAAGACGGCCGTTTTAAGCTCACTGACCTTATATTGTTTGAGAAGTATTTGTGATATTTGTCTTAAAGTTTCTCCGCTTCCGGCTATCTCGTCTATGAGCAGGACTTTCTTGCCGGTCAGGTCTATGCTTGGCAGGTATGCAATATTAAGATTTCCACGTTTCTGGCCCTTGTATGAATTTGCGGAAACCGTAACTACGGTATTCATGTCCATGCTTTTGGCCAGCATGCCAAGCGGGATGAGACCGCCTACGGTAATACCCACAAGATAGTCTGGCTTAAAACCGCTAGTTTTGATTTTATTAATCAGTTCTGCGGTTATTTTATCGACTTCTTTCCAAGATAAATTAGTCATAAGGGTAGTATAGCAAACGAATTGAAAATTTAGAAATTTTATTGTAGAATAATGATAAAATAGCACAATTGCCGGGTCGTCTAATGGTAGGACACAAGGTTTTGGTCCTTGGTATCGGGGTTCGAGTCCCTGCCCGGCAGCCAAGGTTGGAAGTATCGAGGTAGACCTAAGAGCCTCGATAGGTTCAACTTACTACGCCGTTACAATGCATACCTGCTGAGTGCAGTATCCAAAACATAAAACCGCCAAAAGGCGGTTTTATGTTTTGGATCGATCTGTCAGCAACCTCTCCGTGTATATTTATTGGCCTACTTTTTAAAATTGCTATTTATAATATCTTTTATATATTCAGCTACTCCTTTTGTAAGATAGGGAAGGCCGGAATATCCTTGGGCGATGAGTTTACGGATAAAAGTGCTTGAAATATCCGACCAAACGACATCATCTATTATGGTAATGTGAGGGGGCAGTTTATTGGGCAATGGTACCAACGGATTTTTTATAGCAATAAAATCAGCTTCTCGGAATAATTTTTTGCCATTTATCCACCTTGTTTCAATAACTCCTAAGTTTTCCAAGCCGATAACAAAATGAAAATCATGGTTGGGATATTTTTCTTTCAATAGTTTTAACGTTTCATAAGTTACTGTTGGCTTACTCAACCTGAGCTCAAAATCGGAAATAAGTATCGGCATTTTTGGTTTAAGGAATAATTCAGCTATCATTATCTCGAGCATTTTTACCCGATGTTCTCCGGAAGCAGTAACCGTTTTATCGTGTCTGTCAGCTGATGGCATTACCCATACCTCATCACAAGGGAATAAACGCAATAATGCCTCAATGACCGAGGCATGGCCTAGATGGGGAGGACTAAACGTTCCGCCATAAAGTGCTATCTGTTTATTCATGATCTGATATTAAAATAAATTTCAGTAATAAAAAAGGGCGGAAGTCCGCCCGTTATGTTAGTATGTGCAAGGTTCGAAGTAGGTTTCATCATAATCAAAATATTTTTTATATCTTTCGATGTCTTCCGGCGTACCCATGGCTTTGGCGATATTATCGCTTAACTTTACTAGACCTCGGCCGTTAACAGATGATGGTTTTACAACCAGTGATAATGGGATTAATCCGATGTCCGGTCTGGGTTCAAAATCATTGGTTTTGTTTGTACCCCAGCCTTCTGTTGACTTGATTTTGCCTCTACAATAATTTAATGCCTGTATCATTGTTGGAACAGTACGGCCATCGCTAAACACTATCATTTTATCTTGTGGATTAACTCCATATCGCTTGTACCATTGAAGCGTCTTTTCCGCATATCTTAGCGGGTCTCCCGAATCATGGCGAGTGCCCTTCCAGTCTGTTGCTAATTCTGAAGGAGCTGTTTCAAATACGGACCTAGTTCCATAAGTGTCGGTAAGGGCGATCGAGAGCCCAAAGCCGAATTTTTTCCACCATCCGTCTGTCACTTCATGCTGTGATGCTCTGATAGCATCTCTGTCGCCATTCGAGGTGATATCGGCAAGGCCGGCCGCGACCATAGAAAGTTCATGAGCCGAAGTTCCAATAGGCATGAGGTTAAGTTTATTGGCCAGATAAACATTTGAGGTACCCTTAAATTGATTTGGCAATTCATTAGCCGCTATTTCAACCAACTCTTCTTGATGTCGAGCCGATGCCCTTCGTCTGGTACCGAAATCGCTGTATGTAAGGTTCGGGTATTGTTTAAAAATCTTAACCTTATCCAAAAATCGGCTTAGACCCGTCATCAAATATCTTGCTCGTTCAGAGGGAGATGTCAGGTGTCTTTTGATCAAGTAGCGAAAGTACAGTTCATTGACTATCTCAAGGGCAAAAATCTCCCAGTAAGTAACCGATTTCCAGGGACCAGTGAATTCAAGTTCAAGATCTCCATCGGTCGTTACATTCAGTTTGTAGGGTGGAAGTTCTATTGTTTTGAGGAATTGGAGATATGGTTCAGAAAGCATCCGATCTCCATATACATCCATGCCTCGGAGATAATATATTTCCGAGTTCGTAGGTTTTAACTGCATTGCATGATCCAGTTCCATCTCTAGAACTTTAAGAGGAATAACTCTTCCGAGTTTCACGTTCTTTGTTCGGCACTTAAGACGGAATATGACTGTGGCATTCGCATAGTTTGGGTTACTGAAAATGAAGTCACCCATCGTAAACTTGTAAAAATCAGTATCAAAGAATGATCTGACAACATGTTCATCCGGAGCAGATAGCTGGTAGGTCATTAGAACTCCTTAGTTTTGTTGGTAACGAACTTGACAATATTCTAACGTATTTCGTAATTTTAGTCAAATAAAGGCCGATCACAGATCGGCCTTGTTGCAGTTTTTATCTATTGCCTCTTTCTTGTAAGAGAACCGAAAGTATCATTCCAAGGTTACTCCAATCAGTCAGATTATTTTGCAGTACATCTTTTAATTTAACAACTTTGGTATATGCTCTTTCCCCGGTTGGATTATCAGGATAATCAGCACCATGGGGAATGTCTTTTTGACTTTTTAGCCATTCAAGTTCTTTGTCTGTTAATTCTACGGCATAAAGCACTCCATGATGGGCTGACATTGTTCCAGCCATTTGCCTTGACCCGACTTTCTTAAAGCGGGGCCGTTCTATTTTTAATCCGACTTCTTCAAAAGTTTCATCGACAATAACTTGAAGCGGGTCAACACTGGAATAGGACGAGCCGCCTGGTGCTTCCCATATGAATCCGTCATCTGTCCTTGCTGGACTTCGGAATTCTTTTATAAGAACTAAATCTGAATTCAAAATATCTTGTTGGCGCTTATAAAGCACCACAGCAGAAATGTCGAATCTCGATATTACGACTTCGTTGGTCTTATTTCTTTTTTCGGAAGCTATATAGATATTCGGATGGATGACCCAGTAAAATATCTTATCTTTATTCTGTCCTACTTTGAAAATCCATTTTACTTTTGCTCCATCAAGTCTATTTCCGGCATGTATCTGGGATTTGTACCAAGCTTGGAAAGTATGGGTTTCCCAAAGCTGTAACGGTATCTCTCTTTCTCCGCCGGACCGAAATGCTCCGTTACCGATTAGTTCTATGGCTTTATTGATCGTATCTTCCAGAGTAAACATGGTTGGTACATGGAATTTATCAGCCATGAATCTTAGATAACCGGTATGAGGCGCACTTGGCGGATGTCCCAACACTGCCTTGCCCGAATTGACCCAGTGTCCGAATTCCACGTTAGTTGTAAAACCAGGAAGTTTTGACTCGCCATTAGGCAATGCAGAAATATCTCTCGGAACCCAGAATAGAACGATATCGGCCATATCCAGCATCTTGTGCTCCCACTGGGGAGATTTTGACCACTCATATTGTGAATTATCCCCTGGTTTTGGTTCTGGGACAAAAACGACTCCATTAAATCCTTTAGCTTCTAAGATTCTTAATGCCTCTGGCCGCCATGATTGTACATCAGGCGTGCGAGGAGAGGGACCAGTTAAAAAGATGGATTTAGTGTATGAATCAGGCGGCTCGTCATAATAGTAGATTGCTTTCACTTTGTTTTCCTTGAGTTGTTAGTGTTCTTAAGACACTATATCAAAAGTTATCAACTATGCAAGGGCTTGACAATTAATACTGATGGACTAATATAGTGTAGATAGTACACTAAGTCACTGAGGTTGACACAACCGAAGGATAGTGTACTATAACAAAGGCCAGCTTTTTAACAATGAAAGGAGCAAAGGCCATGGGAAAGAACCTGAAAGTCCATTTGGTTGTTATTGACGGACAAAATGACTTTATGGGCAATGACGACGGTACGCCATATTCAGTTAAGTTAGAAGGTGGCAAAGCGCTTACTTCGACTCTACCTGTGAAAGGTGCAGTTTCGGACATGAAGCGCTTAGCCAAAATGGTTGATCGTATCGGACCGAAGCTTGAAGATATTCATGCGACTCTTGATTCGCATCGAGTTATCGATGTCGCCCATGCTGGTATGTGGCGTGATGAAAATGGAAAATCGCCCAATCCATTTACGCTAATTACTTCGAACGATATTTCTAATCGCATTTGGACTCCACGCAATCCAAATTTGCGCCAGAGAATGCTTGATTATGCTCGTGCTCTTGAGACCAGTGGCAATTACTTGCTTATTGTCTGGCCGGAACATTGCTTGATCGGAACTTGGGGTCACAATGTTCAAGCCGACTTAGCAGAATCTTTTTTGCGATGGGAACGTACCCAGTATGCAAATGTTGACTATGTAGTTAAGGGTACTAATCCATATACTGAACATTATGGAGCGTTAATGGCTGAAGTTCCGGACTCATCTGATCCGAGCACCCAGCTCAATACAGCTTTTCTTGGTGTTATGCAGGATGCCGATATCATTGGTTTTGCCGGTGAGGCATCAAGTCATTGTGTTTTGACGACTCTCAAACAAGTTGTCCAAAATATTGGCAAAGAGCATTTGAAAAAGTTTCATCTTCTTACTGATTGTATGTCGCCAGTAGCGCCAGCTCCCGGAACTCCAGATTTTCCAGCCATTGCTGACCAATTCCTAAAAGAGATGTCTGTTGAGGGTATGACGCTTACTACTTCAACTGAGTTTTTGAGGTAAGGAGGACACAATGCCAAGACTCGATGAATCAATGCAAAGCCACAAGATTGGCGGTTCGTTCACTTTTTCAGCTGCTCGTGTTGAACGGCTTGGAGCTGCGGAATATACCTTAGTCACTGTCGCTGTTGATGAAACTGGATCAGTTCAAGGTTTTTCTGACCAGTTGCGAGAAATGCTTGTTACCGCCGTGGAATCTTGCAAGAAATCGCCACGATCAGATAATCTGCTTATTAGGGTTATTACCTTCGGTACGCAGTATAAAAACGGCGTCAATGAGATTCATGGCTTTAAGCCTTTGGGTGAAATTGATACCGTAAGTTATCCGACGATTAAGCCTGGAGGATCAACACCTCTCTACGACGCCTGTTATTCAGCTATTGGATCGCAGAATGTTTATGGCAAAAAGTTAGATGATCAGGATTTCTCCTGCAATGGTATCGTCTTTATTATTACCGATGGTGGAGAGAATGCCTCTGTGGCAACTGCCCAGATGGTTGCAGATGAAGCCAAGAAGTCAGTTTCCGGCGAAATTCTGGAATCAATGATTTCGGTGCTGATCGGAATTAATGGCAGTTCTTATTCCCGATGGCTATCTCAATTCCAGAAGGATGCAGGCTTAACCCAATACATTGATGCTGGCGATGCTACGCCGCGCAAGCTCGCAAAACTTGCTGCATTCGTGTCAAAATCTGTTTCAAGCCAATCCCAGGCCCTGGGAACCGGTGGACCGAGTCAAAACATCTCGGCCACGATATGAAGAATTTCTATGGGAGACGCTTGCGGTCTCCTTTTTTTTATTTCCATTGCCACCTTGAAAGGAGGTTCATAGATGGGACAGCGTTTCTGTGTTGACGATTACTTCCATATCGGACAGATGCATTTAGGTTCAGGCAAACCGTGCCAGGATTATTCTTTTTCTGGGGTAATTGATGAAGGAGCTTTTGCCATAGTTTCTGACGGTTGTTCAACCGGACGTCATACTGATGTAGGTGCAAGAATTATTGCCCTGTCAACAGTAAGCGCTCTTCAGCGGTGGTTGAAAGCTACTAACACCTCAATTAATAAATTGGGTCAGCTTGTTACCGAGCAGCATAATTATGCAATCTTAAAATCATGCGAAGCATTTAATCTTCAACTTCCAGATATGCTCGCAACATGCCTTTATGTCTGTCTTACTCCTACCGGCGGATTAGTAGGTATTCAGGGCGATGGAGTGATAGCAAAGGTATACAGAGATGGGTCTATTACGCTTGCCGCATATCGGTGGGACAACAACACTCCGTTGTATCCTGCTTATGCTGCCGATAACTATAGTAGTTTTATTAAGGTCCATGGAAATGATCCCAACCTTAGCCCTCTTCAAGTCGAATACCACCATCATAATGCTCTCGGAGACATACAGATAAACCCGCAAAGTATAAGTTTGGGCGAGGCCATTAAAGGTATCACTCAAAAAATATCCGGCGATGAAGCTGTGGAGCTATCTTTCCTAGCTGTGTTTACCGACGGTGTAATGCAAGTTGAGGGAGTCCATTGGAAGGATGCAGTCCTTCAATTGCTGGCATTCAAGAATGTTGAGGGTGAATTTGCCAAAAGACGGATGATCCGGTTTATCAAAAACTCTAAGGCCGAGGGTAAAAAGGGACCGCTCGATGATATTTCTTATGCTGTGATCAGGATAGATCATGAAATACCCGAGGAGGTATAATGGCTGGAACCAGAGGCAATACTCAAGTAACACTTGAAGGTAAAGGTCCACTTACCTTGAGGCAAAACGATTATCATGCCAGTGGTGGGGAGGGAACCGTATATAAAATAAGTGGAATGGCGATTAAAATTTACAATGATCCTGAAAAGATGGCGCGTGACAATATTTCTGGAAAAATAAACAAACTATCTACACTTGTTCACCCATATATTTCTGTTCCTCAGGGCTTGGTATTCTCTTCCGGTAAACCTATCGGGTTCTATATGCCATTTGCAGAAGGCGAGCCTTTGTCCAGAGTTTTTACAAATGATTTTAGAACTCGGGAAGGTTTTGCCGACCGCGATGCGGTTAAGCTTGCTGATCGGATGAGAGATATAATCCGATTTGCCCATGATCATGGCGCTATCCTAGTTGATCCAAATGAGTTCAATTGGCTTGCTTACTTGAAAGGACATGACAAGCCGGAGCCGAGAATAATTGATGTAGATTCATGGGTTATCGGTAAAATGCCTCCAATGGTGGCAATTGTACCATCAATCCGTGACTGGCACACAAAAGGATTTAATCAGTTAAGCGATTGGTTTTCTTGGGGAGTGGTAACTTTCCAGATTTTTACAGGCACTCATCCATATAAAGGCACTCTTGATGGTTTTACCAATTTAGAAGCGCGAATGAAAGCAAATGCCTCGGTTTTTTCAAATGGGGTGAGGTTGAACCGTGCAGTCAGGGATTTCAATTGTATACCTAATGCCCTGCGTGATTGGTATGAAGAAACATTTCAAACAGGCAAACGTACGATTCCTCCAATCTCATTTGATACCGGAGTTGCAAAGGCCGCTGTAACGCGAGTTGTGAAGATAATCACTGCTAGTGGTTCGTTGGTGTTCGATAAAATATATTCTAAAACCGGCGATGAGGCGGTACATATTTGGCCATGCGGTGTTGTTCTTCTGAAATCAGGTGAGTTGGTTGAGCTAAGATTGAAGCGAGTTATTGGACAATTAAATTCAACGGACGGAGAAGTGGTAAAAGTAGACGGCGGATGGCTCATTGCCGACTGGATTCGAGGCCAAGTTGTCTATACCTATGTAAATGAGTCATCGTTGCAGTCTGAATTGCTGACATTGGCAGTTAAGAGTCACCATATCTTCAGATCCGAGAATAGACTGTTTGTTGTAACTGACGGGGGTCTGACAGAAATTTTCTTTAAAGTTATGGGCAAGGCAATAATCGCTGTTGGGCAAACTTGGGGAGCGATGGTTAACTCAACTAAATGGTTTGACGGTGTCGGTATCCAAGATGCCATGGGCGCCATGTATGTGATCATTCCATTTTCAGATAAAGCATGTACTCAAGTTAGAATCCGGGAACTTGACGGTTTGAAAACAGTTTCTGCCAAAGCCGGTAATAGATACATCGTTATTGTTGCTGCCGATAAGAATGGTGAATATCACAAGATAGAACTTGTGATGAGCTGTGACTACACAAGTTACCAAGCTTCAAAAACTCTGGTTGATAGTCCTGACTTAAATGTTGCCTTGCTTCCAAAAGGCGTGGGTGCAACAATCGTTGACGATGGAGAATTAATAATTTTTGTTTCGACATCCGGTGTTGTAAGTAAAGTTTCTGATAAGTATATTACGACTGATATCACCTTGGCTAACTGGGATGATAGAGTCTTGTACATTAGGAAGGGCGAAGTATGGACTGTGAGGTTCAAATGATCTTTGATCTCAAGAATGAAGGCGATGTTGATCTGGCAAATCGGGCAATTCAAGGCAAAACTGTCGGTCTTACATCAGGCAGTTATGATCTTTTTCATCATCTGCACTTAGTCTATTTGAAGCGCTGCAGGCGACATTGCGATATCTTGGTTGTGGGAGTTGATTCTGATGATCTCGTGAGAAGCCGCAAGGGGCCAAATCGTCCCTTAGTGCCAGAACATCAAAGAGTGTCTATTGTCAGTGATTTGTCCTGTGTTGGAGCTGCCTTTATTTTGGGCAGTGTAAAAGATTTTGAACAAGCCGTTAACTTATTATCTCCGGCGATGATCTTTAAAAACGACGAGTTCAAAAAGGAAGAAGTACTTGGTCGCGAGAAGGCAAAGGTGATTATAATTCCGGATATAGTGCAGTATTCTTCAACTAGCCAAATCATAGAAGAGATTCTTAAACGTAGAACAAGTTAACCCGAGCAACAGCTCGGGTTTTTATAAAAAATAAGGCCCTATAAATGTGGGGCCTGATCTATTTCTAAAGAAGTTTGGCTACAGTCTGTATGTGCTTTAACAGCATCGAGCAATAGCCCCATTCATTGTCGTACCAGGCCATGACTTTTGCAAGATGCCCGGTCGTACGAGTGAGTGAAAGGTCAACTGTTGATCCGTAACTGACCCCGATGATGTCGCCCGATACAAGGGGTTCTGTACTCACGTCTAGGATTCCCTCCCACTCATTCTCCTTGGCAGCGGCCATTAGCACCTGATTGATAGATTCCCTGCTTATTTCTATTGGAGACAAAAAGGTCAAGTCAAGCAATGACCCGGCCGGTACGGGAACTCTGACCGACAAGCCGTCACTTCTTCCTCCAGATAGTTCTGGTGTAAATCTGCCAATCTCTCTGGCGGCGCCGGTTGTGGAGGGTATCATGTTCAATGCTGCTGCCCGTCCGCGATTAGCATCTTTCTCATTGCCCAGTCCGTCAACCAAGCTTTGGCTTGCGGTATAGGCATGGGTGGTGCTTATTAGCAATTCAGTAATCAAGCGATAGCGTGACAGTACCGTCACTACTGGATTGGCGCAATTTGTTGTGCATGACGAATTAGAAGTGATGGGCCCTTTCAGCAGATTTTCTTCTCCAACATTCGGGGTGGCTGTGGGCATATCATCTTTTGCCGGGGCGGTCAGAACGACACGCTTGGCGCCAGCATTGAGATGTGGCGTTAGTTTGGCGATAGTATCGAAGATACCGCTGGCATCTACCACGATGTCAATGCCCAGTTCTCTCCACGGCAATTTGCCAGGATCACGTTCACTGAACAGTTTGACCTGTTGGTCCGGACAAACTATCTCATTGCGATCGGGGTTATACAGCAGGCTACCGGGGAATCTCCGGTAAACACTGTCGCGCTTAAGTGCGTGAAACAAAATTGACAAAGGACTTAGGTCGTTTATCGCAACAATTTCAATATCCTGGCTATTGTGGGCCACCCTAAAAAATGTTCTCCCAATCCGGCCGAAGCCATTAATAGCAATTCTTGTTCTTTTGGTCACGAATGCTCCTTTATTTTAAATAACGACTATCAAATTATATAGCAATTATTAACCGTTGTCAACTTTTAGAATTTATTATCGCCATCCTAACCATATTGTGATATTTGTTTTGCCAAAAATACTCATCTTTAAGAACGCCTTCTTTCTGAAAACCAAGTTTGGTATATAAGTGCTCTGCTTTTTTATTTTCTTGCCAATGTATGAGATAGACCTTATGCAGTCCAAGTTTTTTGAATGCTTGATCAACCAGCATTGGCAAAACTTTTTGGGCATAGCCTTTATTCCAAAATTCTTGTTTTATAACCAGTGACAAGCGGCCAAGTTTGTTTTCCCAAGCAATCTGATGGATGCCGCATTGGCCGATATATTCTGAACCGGCAAAAATAGAAAACACGAAGTCATTTTTACTGGCCAGAATTTTATTTACGTAAACTTCCTCGTCTTCCCTGATAAATTTTTTATCGAAATGCTGGAGATTTTTTATAACTTCAGGGTCATTAACCCAAGTCATTATATGGTCGATGTCCTTTAGTTCCAGAGGTTTTAGTTTTATTTTCATGTTAGAAAAACTTCTTAAGCTCTGCGGGTTTGCGGGATACGAATTGATATATTTGAGCCGGTCTTTGGCGAGTGCCCCTTAACATTTTTTTAGTCGGCTTAATGAGTTTTAGCATCAAGAATTTTTTACGGAAATTTCTCTTGTCTAATTTTGTGCCGAGGGTTATTTCGTAAGCTTTCTGAAGCTGGTTGAAGGTGAAGTATTCAGGCAATAAAGCATAGATCGCATTGGTATATTCTAACTTAGCCTGGAGACGCTTTAAAGCATATTTAATTATCCGGCCATGGTCAAAGGCTAATGAGGGTAGCTTTTTCAAGGAGTAAAATGTTGGTGTTTGGATTTTATCTGATCGGCTTATTTTAATTTTTTCTCTTGGGACCAAGGCAAAGTAGGCAACAGTTATAATATTACCCCGAGGATCGCGCCCGAAACCGCCGAAAGTATAAAGCTGTTCGATATATACATTCTTAATGCCTGCCTTAGCCTTCAATACCCTCAAAGCAGCTTTTTCTGGGGTCTCATTTTGGTATAAAAATCCGCCCGGCAAAGCCCACTTATTTTTGAATGGTTCATTGGTGCGTTTGATTAAGAGAACTTTTAATTGGCCATCTTTGATGGTGAATATAGTGATATCAGCTGTTATGGATTGGTAAAATCTCATTTTAGATCTTTTAACCATAGTATGGCTTCGGCATCTGATGGCATTCGCCAATCACCGCGAGGCGAAAGAGAAACCGAACCGACCTTTGGTCCGTCAGGCATGACCGATCGCTTCCATTGATTACGGAAGAATCTTTCTATAAATATTTTTAGCCACTTCTTAGTGACAGTGGGTTTATATCTGCCTTCAAATACTTTATTAGCTAGGAATAATATTTTAGCCGGTCTCGAATTCCATCTCACGAAATGATAAAGAAAGAAATCATGAAGTTCATAAGGTCCGATAAGATTCTCGGTCTTTTGAGTGATTTCCGAACCTTTTTCTTTGACGAGCTCTGGAGATATTGGAGTATCAAGGATGTCTTCTAATATTTTTCTGGCATTTTTAAAATATTTTTGCTCACTGACCCATGTTACCAGGTGTTTTACAAGTGTTTTAGGGATGCTGGCATTAACATTATAGTGAGAAATATGATCACCGGTATAAGTATTCCAGCCCAGAGCTATCTCTGACAAGTCGCCGGTACCGAGTACCAATCCGCGCAAAAGGTTGGCCTTGTCCATCAGTATCAATGTTCGATAGCGGGCCTGAACATTTTGGAAGGTCAGGTCTTGGATTTTCCCATCATGGCCTATTTCTTTCAAGTGGCCGGAGGCGCCTTTAGTGATGTCTATTTCTTCCAGACTTACTCCAAGTGCTTCAGCAAGTTTTATCGCATTTGATTTAGTTCTCTTGGTCGTGGCAAAACCGGGCATCGTAAAAGTATAGATATCCTTCATGGGAATGCTTAATAATTTGAATGTTTTAACGGCGACCAGAAGAGCAAGAGTTGAATCAAGGCCACCGGATAATCCCAGAATTATTTTTTTAATATTTGTCTGGTTAATTCTCTTGGCAAGGCCGAAGGTTTGGATAGAAAATATTTCCTCAACTCTCTTGTCTTTTTCGGCAGGATTAAAGGGAACAAAAGGGGTCGGATCGATATAGCGGTTCAGCTTGGATGATGGTAATACCGGGATGTCGAGATTGATAAATCTGAAATCTTTTTTCATATTTTTATCGGCGGCTTCACCGAAGCTTGAGGTTCTTTCGCGATCGCTTAGAAGATGTTCTATGTCTATTTCGGATATAATAAGCTCGCCGTCCAGTTCAAATCTTTTTGATTCTGCTAAGATAGCGCCGTTTTCGGCAATTAAAGCATGCCCTCCAAATACAACGTCAGTGGTTGACTCATGGACTCCGCAAGAAGTATAAATATAGCCGCAAATTCCACGGGCTGATTGCTGAGAAACAAGCGTTTTTCTGTAGTCGGCTTTCCCGATAAGTTCATTTGATGCTGAAAGATTAGCAATTACTGTTGCTCCGTGAACGGCCTGGAATGAGCTTGGAGGCATAGGAGCCCAGAGATCCTCACAAATTTCAACTCCAAGGATAACTTCGGGATAGTTTTTTAGCTTGAACAGTATATCTGTCCCTATTGGTACCTTTGAGCCAAAGATTGTTACTTCTTTGTCATTAAGATCGTTTGCCGAAGCGAACCATCTTTCTTCATAAAATTCTTTATAGTTAGGGATGTATGTTTTTGGGATAATTCCGAGGATTTTACCATTAGAAATTCCTGCAGCACAATTGAAAAGCTTGCCTTCAAAAGAAAGGGGCAACCCTATCAAAATTAAACTTTTTAAATCGCGAGTTTTTACCGCTATCGAGCCAAGAGCTTCTTTGGCCTTATCAATTAAAAGTTGCTGATGGAAAAGATCTCCCATGGTGTATCCAGTTATTGATAGTTCCGGGAATACTATAACTTTAGCTCCAGATCTAGAGGCTTTTTGAGAAAATTCTAAGATCTGTTTTGTGTTATAATCTAAATCACCGACTTTAATTTGGGGCACTGCCGCAGCGACTCTAATGAATCCATAGCTTGTATTTTTATTAGCCATAGTGTATATTATACACTAAATGGTTATTAAAAGTCAATTTCCTCACAAATTCTATGTTGTCTACCACCCCTCAAACAAGCGGGCTTTACTATGGGCGACCAGGATAAAAGCCTTTATCAAAAAGAGGTTCCCTGATTTAAAGATTGATCCCAACAAGCCCGATTTAATAATTGTTCTTGGTGGAGACGGCACGATCTTAGAAGCAGCCAGGAAATATCATCGTCTTGGCTCAGTAATACTTGGTTTGAACCTGGGCAATATAGGATTTTTAGCCTCGGCAAGGCAGGAAAAAGACTTCCTGAAAGTTTTAAGTAGTTTTTTAAAAGGAAAGTATGATATTACAGAACGGATGATGGTGCTGGCTGAAGTTGAGAGAAAAGGTAAGACTATTTTTAGAACTGAAGCATTGAATGAAGTAGTAATTAAAAATCCGTTGGGCATGGTTGAACTTGAAGCCAAAGTGTCTAATCACCCAGTACAACACATTAGAGGAACTGGCCTTCTTGTTGCTACGGCTACTGGTTCGACTGCATATAACTTATCAGCTCATGGCCCGATAGTTATGCCGGATATTAAATGCTTCATCATTACCGAATTATTGGATCATGATATTCCCAGTCCTAGTGTTGTAGTGAAATATAACAATACGATTAATATCAAAGTGCTTTCTTATAGAAAAACCGGTATAATTTCTCTATCAAAAACTAATAAAAAAGTCGATGTCATATTAATAGGAGACGGCGAATCAGCATTTCCACTTGAAAAGAATGATCAGATTATAATCAAAAACTCGCCTCATTTGGTAAAATTTGCTGAATTTGAAAAACACTACTTTTTTAAGAGTCTAAAAGAAAAGTTTGGGTTTAAGTAATTATTAACGCAATGACAAGATTTTCTTCGCGCTTCTTTGTCCACAATTCCGCTTTTCGTGGGATTTTTTAGTGTTAAAATTGGTAAGGATGGAGGTGTTTTATGGATAAACAATTGAAAGTAGCAGTTTTTTTATCGAGGATCTCTTTGGGCGTGTTATTTTTCTACGCCGGAATAACAAAAGTTTTAAATCCAAGTTGGTCGGCTACGGAATATTTGAATAGCGCTAAAACATTTCCCGGGCTTTTCCAATGGTTCGCAAGCGCGGGTAATCTCGGCTGGGTAAATTTCGTGAATGAATGGGGCCTTACCCTTGTTGGCGTTGCTCTTATTATCGGATTATTGGTGAAATTGGCTTCTGTCGGAGGCGTGCTTTTGATGATTTTGTACTATTTGCCTGTATTGAGCTTTCCTTATGCGGGAGAACATTCATTCTTGGTTGACGAACATATAATCTACATAACCACCTTCCTTGTTCTCTTTGCTTCAAATGCAGGGACTGTCTGGGGATTGGATTCTTGGTTTCAAAAACGAAGGAAATATGCCTAATTTAACAATTGCGTGGTGATATCAAAATAATGAGATCAACTTCTGGTTTAAGAAATTTTATTTTTGGGGTTGAGGACAGCCTGGTTTCGACGGTCGGATTGTTGTCTGGAGTGGCGATCTCTGGAATTTCCAGGAGCCATCTGATATTGACCGGGGCTATTTTGATATTTGTCGAAGCGTTCTCTATGGCGGTCGGGAGTATTTTGTCGGAACATTCAGCGGAAGAATATGCAAAACGCCGGGAGATATCTATCAGGGGTTCGGCTAAAAGTGGACTGATAATGTTTTTTTCATACTTTATATCGGGTTTTATTCCGCTGGCCCCTTATGTTTTCTTGAATAATAATGCTCTTATCGTATCGATACTCTTTTCAATAGCAGCTCTCGGACTGCTTGGGGTCTTTAGCGGGAAAATATCGGGAACTAAAATTTTTGGTAATGTCTTAAAAATGGTGATTCTCGGAAGCGTGGCGATAGTTGTTGGAGTTATTATCGCCAATATTCTGAATGTGTCATAATTGGGTTAAGTGTTTGACCGCTTATGTTTGAACTAAAAGACAAAGTTGCGTTGGTTACCGGAGCTCGGCAGGGAATGGGCAGGGCTCATGCTTTGGCTTTGGCCGGACAAGGGGCTAAAGTGGTAGTGACTAACCGAACTATTGAAGGGTGCCAAGTCGTTGTTGATGAGATTGTCTCAAAAGGCGGCGAGGCGGTGTGTTTTGCAATGGATGTAACAAATAAAGCCGAGATTGACCAAGTATTTGATGAGGTTATTAAAAAATATGGTCGGCTAGATATTCTTGTCAATAATGCCGGAATTTTTGTGCCTAAACCGGCTTTAGAAATAACAGAAGAAGATTGGGATAAAATGATAAACATAAATCTTAAAGGCCAGTTTTTGTGCGCCCAGAGGGCCGCCAAAGAAATGGCGAAAAATATTCGCCATCCGTCAACTGACGGAGGCGGAGGGCGAATTATTAATATATCCTCAATTGCTTCTGGTGGAACAGGAATAGGTTTTATCGGTGCAGCGCACTATGCTGCTTCCAAGGGTGGAATTATAGGCATGACAGAGACATTAGCCACTGAATGGGCAGAATTGGGGGTTAATGTTAATGCAATTGCACCCGGAGCGATTGATACGCCCATGGTTCGTGAGCCTGGTAAAGAGCTTGGCAAGGAAATTAACGAAGAAATTTTAACGAGAGTACCTCTCAAAAGAATTGGCAAACCGGAAGAAGTGTCGGCGATGGTTATCTTTTTGGCATCAGAAGAGGCGAGTTATGTAACTGGTGCTACTTTTTATGTAGACGGTGGTTGGCTCGCTCAGTAGATATTGCGGAAGCCAATGAGGAACACTTTGACGGTCAGACCACGGAATAACATTTGACAGAAAGGCTGTTTTAATATATACTTAGTATATAACTAAATCTCTTCGGGTTTTGTTAGGGAATTGTCCCTAATGGCAAAGTTATCCACATACCGACTTGCGAAGTCGGTTATCAACAGATTCAACTTTTTCTAAAAACTCATGAGAGTATTCTTATGTTTACAAGAAATTTCAGCAATAGGGGATTTAAAACAAGATCTTCGGGCAGATCGGCATTTAAAAGGGGAGGAAGCTCTTCTCGTTTTGGCGGCAGTCGCAAAAAGAATTCCGGAGAATATATCAATCCGGCGTTATTCATCAACAAAGCGGTAATCACCGAAGAAGTTGAACATTTTGTTCCTGAACATAATTTTCAGGATTTTAATGTTGATTTAACTGTAAAGAAAGCAATTGCCTCAAAGGGCTATATTACCCCGACTCCGATTCAAGACAGAGCGATTACTCATATTTTGAGTGGTTCTGATGTTGTTGGGGTTGCTAATACTGGTACTGGCAAGACTGCGGCGTTCTTAATCCCATTGATAAATAAAGTTATTTTAAATCGTAGGGAAATGGTTTTGATTGTGGTTCCTACCCGAGAACTTGCTTTGCAAATAGAAGACGAATTGCATGGCTTCACAAAAGGAATGAGAATTTTTTCGGTTTGTTGTGTGGGAGGGGCTAGTATGGGCCGTCAAATTTCACAATTAAGAAATCAATATAACTTTATAATCGGTACACCGGGCCGTTTGAAAGACCATATTGAGCATGGGTTTATACGCCTTGCTAATTTCAGGACCATTGTTCTGGATGAAGCAGACAGGATGCTTGATATGGGATTTATAAACGATATGCGTTTTATAATGGCCGGGATGCCTAAAGAACGGCAGACGCTTTTCTTTTCAGCAACTATTTCACGCGACATAGACAACCTCATCTATGAATTTCTTCGTCAACCAATCAGGATTTCGGTTAAGACGAGAGATACTGCAAAGAATGTAGAGCAGGATGTTATCCGAACAGACGGTAAAGACAAGGTAGAAGTTCTCCATGATTTATTGTCAAAGAAAACAGAATTTTGCAAGGTGCTTATTTTTGGAAGAACCAAACATGGCGTAGAACGCCTTTCACAGATCCTTGAAAGACGCGGATTTAAATCGGGGTCTATTCATGGCAACAAAAACCAATCTCAACGCCAGAAGGCACTCGATTTATTTAAAAATAACTATATTCAGATTTTGGTCGCAACAGATGTTGCCGCCAGAGGCCTTGATATTGCCGATGTGAGCCATGTTATTAACTATGACTTACCGGCAACATATCATGATTATATTCACCGCATCGGCCGAACCGGCCGAGCCGACAAACGAGGCAAGGCCCTCACGTTTTTGGAATAATCACAAGAAACTCATTTTTAAACCGGCAGCTGCTATTGCAGTTTTCCGGTTTTAAGATAAAATTAAAATAAGAATATATCATAAAAAATTATGCCGAAAATATTTATAACAAGAATGATTCCCAAACCGGGTATTGAACTTTTAACTGCGCGCGGTTATGAGATTGTTGTCAGTCCGGAAAATAGAGTGCTTTCTAAAGAAGAGTTAGTAAGTTTTATCAAAGGCCAAAATTACGATGCTGTGCTTTGTCTTTTAACTGACAGGATTGACGCAGATGTTCTTGGGGCCTCTCTTCCGACGGTTAAAATTTTTGCCAACTTCGCAGTTGGTTTTGACAATATTGACAAGGAAACAGCCAAACGGTTGGGAATCATGATAACTAATACGCCCGATGTTCTAACTGATACCGTTGCCGAGCATACTTTTGCTTTAATGTTGGCTATTGCTCATCGTGTTGTTGAGGCCGATAAATTTGTCAGAGCCGATAGATATGAGGGCTGGGCTCCAATGCTTCTGTTGGGTGCCGATTTATCCCGCAAAACATTGGGCATAGTCGGACTGGGAAGGATCGGCAGTCGCGTAGCATTTCATGCAGTTAAGGGATTTGATATGAAAGTTATTTATTATGATGTTAAGAGAAACGAGGAATTTGAAAAAATGTGCGGTGCTGTTTTTACGGAAACGATTGATGGCGTTTTGCGGGAAGCCGATTTTATCAGTATTCATGTTCCACTTATTCCCCAGACCCATCACTTGATAGGCGAACCGCAGTTTAAGCTTATGAAGCCGACAGCCTATCTGGTCAATACTTCTCGCGGACCGATTATTGATGAAACGGCTTTGGCTGAAGCATTAAACACAAGAACAATCGCCGGCGCCGCCCTTGATGTTTTTGAATTTGAGCCGAAAATTACGCCGAGTTTATTAAATTTAAATAATGTCATTCTAACGCCCCACATTGCTTCCGCTACCGAAGAAACACGAGCCAAGATGTCTGAACTTGCCGCGGCTAATATTATTGAAGCGTTGGAGGGCAGGACTCCGCCCGATATTCTTAGATAGAATTGACGCTACATTTAACGCATGTTATAAATTTGTAAGTACTTTTTTATTTAAAAAAGAAAAACTATGACCAACATAAGCACTGGAGCCGAAACGGTTAGATGGGATCTTGGCTTAATGTACTTGAGTATAAATGATCCCCAAATTGATGCAGATGTGGCTACGCTTGTTGAAATAGCCAAGAGGTTTAATGTCTTATATAAAGGGAGGCTTTCAAGCACTCTTGGTCAAGCGATTTCTGACCGTTCAGAGATTGAAATGTTAAACAACAAGGTGTCGGGATATCTCTTTCTCCTTCAAAGTCTAAATGTTGCCGAGCCGGCTGTTAAATCAAAAATAGCTGAAATAGATAAGACATTAAGCAGAGAATTTGGCGATAATCTGACCTTCTTTCAGATTGAGCTCGTTGCTTTAGGTGAATCTATTCTTGATAATTTATATTCCGATCCTGTCGTGGCTAGACATCGTCCATGGATAGAGTTTTGTAGGCTTTTTAAACCTTATTATCTCAGCGAGCCAGTGGAATCTGCAATTGCCAAGCGTTCGCCGTTTGGGGCCAGTTCATGGGGCGATTTTTTTGATGAATTGGAAGCAGATTTGGTAGTTGAGTTTCGGGATGAAAAGAAAAGTTTGACAGAAGCACTTCATTTTCTGAACGAGTCAAAAAATGCTGATGAAAGAGCTGAACTGTTGAAAATTATTTCTGGTAGCCTTATGGGATCGTTTGCCAAATATGCGGCACAAACTCTTTACATGATAGTTGGTTCCAAGGCGGTTGAAACTCGTGAGCGTGGTTATAATCATCCGATGGAGCTACAGAATAAATCAAACAGGGTATCAGATGAAGTGGTGGATGCGCTACATAATTCTGTCCGTGATGTGGGTGGACCCATTGCGAAGCGTTTTTACCGACTTAAGGCCGCTCATCTTGGTTTGAAAAATCTAAAGTGGAGCGACCGGAATGCGCCGATGCCTTTTGTCGATACTACCGTTGTGCCGTTTCAAGAAGCAATGGCAACAGTTCTTGAAGCTTACCAAAGTTTTAGCCCAACACTTGCGGGACTTATCCGTAAATCGATAGATCAAAAACGTATTGATGCTCCTGCGGAAAAAGGCCGGCGTGGCGGAGCTTACAATTATTCTTTTGTTTTGCCGGGGAATGTTCCGACATCGTTTACTTTTCTCAATTATCTTGGGTCCAATAAGGACGTCATGACGTTGGCTCACGAACTCGGCCATGGTGTACATGGATTGCTTGCTGGCGAAGCTCAAGGGCCGCTTATGTATCAAGCACCGACTGCTTATGCTGAAACAGCATCTGTTTTTGGCGAGATGACGACGTTTAATTTTTTAAAAAAACAGCTTATCGAAAAAGGCGATAAGAAATCATTGCTTGCATTGATGATGGCTATAATTGATGATGCGATTAATACCGTTATTCGTCAGATAGGATTTTCTAATTTTGAGAGACGCCTTCATGGAATGGACATATCTTACCAAAAATGGAGCGAACCCAAGAAATATTCTGTCGAAGAAATCAGCGCGATTTGGCTTGAAACCTTGAAAGAATTTTACGGTAAAGAAGGAGAAATTTTTACTTATGATAACGCCGACCTTCTCTGGTCATACGTTTCTCATTTTCACAGGCCATTCTATGTTTACGGTTATGCTTTCGGCCAGCTTTTGACTCAAAGTTTATATGCACAACAACCGCACATTGGCGAGAGGTTTGAGTCATTATATCTTGACTTGCTTCGTTCTGGTGGAACTAAAAATGCCATGGAGCTAATAGAACCTTTCGGTCTTGATCCACGCAATCCTCAATTCTGGAGCGACGGTATTGATGTCGGTTTAGGCGCTATGGTCCAAGAGGCCGAGAAGTTGTCTCGTGAAATGGGGGTTAAGTTTTAACTAAGGTTTCCTAAGGAAAATTTAATAAATAAATATCCACAAATCATATTGTGGATATTTTTTTGTTTAAAATTAGAAAGTGTGGCATAATTAATTTATGAAAAAACTACAAAATGTTCAGTATGGCAGGTATGCAATATTTGTGGTCGTTTTGGTGTTGTTTTTACTGACTTCTCACGCGGTTTTTGCTAAAGATAACACAACGAAGATAACGGGGCAGGAGCACCGTAGTGAAGTTGCTAAAATTGTCCAAGAATTGAGAAGAGTTGCGGGGCAAGACAGTACTATCGGCCAGGAGGTGCGTAAGGTTGCTCAAGAGCAGGAAGATTCGGCTAAAAAAGCCGAAGAAGCAATAAATAATGTAGACAAGGTTAGCAAGTTTAAGGTTTTGTTTTTAGGGACTGATTACAAGAATTTGGGAGCTCTCCGAAGTGAGCTTGTAACGACACAGAATGCGATTGACAGGCTTACCAAATCCTTAGAACGAATTACGGATATCAGTCTCAAAGCTGATATTCAGAAACAAATTGATGCCCTGAAGGCAACTTTAGTAAAAGCAGAGGCATTTGCCAAAGATCACGAGAGTCAATTTAGTTTCTTGGGTTGGTTTGTCAGGTTGTTTGTTAAATAATAATAATTATAAACAAATCCCCCTTTTTCAAAAAAGGGGGATTTGTTTACTGGAAAAAATTTATAAAAAAGTGTAGAATGTGAGTATAATTTACCCATGATCAAATTGATTAAGGACAAAATATTATATATAGCGTGGATTACCGCTGTAATTTCAATGACAGGGAGTTTGTATTTTGGCGAGATTTTGGGTTTTACGCCCTGTGTTCTCTGTTGGTATCAAAGAATTGCTATGTACCCCTTGGTCTTGATTATTGGCGTTGGAATTATTAAAAAGGACAAACATTTTTACGACTATGCCTTGCCGTTGAGCATAATAGGGGGGGGCATTGCTTTTTATCAAAATTTATTGTATTATGGTGTTATACAAGAGAGATTAGCACCCTGCACTTTTGGCATATCCTGCACTACCAAATATGTACAATTGCTTGGTTTCATTGACATACCCCTTCTGTCACTGTTATCCTTTATTCTTATTACTGTCGCATTATTAATTCACAAATATGACCAAAGAAGCTAAAATTATTTCAGGCGTTGGTGTAATCTTTTTTGCTTTGTTTGCGCTTTTGATCTACAAGACGAACACGGGATCTCAAATAGCTATTGCTGATCCCAATCTATTAATTGGCCAGTTAAGTTATATGACCGGCACTAAAGATGCCAAGGTTAATATTGTTGAATTTGGCGATTACCAATGTCCTGCGTGTGCATATGCCAGCCCCATCGTCCAAGAGCTTGTTAAAGCATACAAAAATAATCCTAATGTAAATTTTGTTTTCAGAAACTTTCCTCTCCCGCAGCATTCTAACGCTATGATCTCGGCCGAGGCGTCCGAGGCCGCAAGGGTTCAGGGAAAATTTTTAGAAATGAGCGAGATGCTTTATGGGCGCCAAAACGAGTGGTCGGGAAACTCTAAGGCTTTAGAAATATTTATTGGATACGCCAAGGAGCTTGGATTAGATATTAACTTATTTACTGATTCTGTAAGTCAGGAAAAATTCAAAGACATTATTATTAAAGACCGTTCTGACGGACAAGCACTTGGCGTTAATTCTACCCCGTCCTTCTTTATTAACGGAGAAAAATTGAACGGTATACCAGGTCTTGAAGAATTCAAGAAAATAATAGACGGTAAGTTGCAATAGAAACTAAAGTCCGATACTTTTTAGAAAGAACCCCAATTCTTTACTTTCGATGGTTCTGTGACTGCCGGGAGGCAAGTTGCCGAGTTCTATGTTCAGTATTTTCGTTCTTTTGAGATCTCTGACTTCATTGTACAGGGCAACACACATTCTTCTTATCTGATGTTTCTTACCCTCGGTCATGGTTATTTTGAAAGTAAAGTTGTTCAGTATCTCAACTTTGCATTTTTTTGTCAGATAGCCTTCAATATCAACCCCCGCTTCCATTTTTTGTTTGAAATTTGGCCTCAACTTCTCTTTGACTATGACGACATACTCTTTTTCATGGGCATATTCCGGATTTAAAAGCCGGTCGGTAACGCGGCCGTCGTTGGTCAAGAGCATCAATCCGTGGGAATCTTTATCCAGCCGGCCCAAGGGGAATATCTCTTTATTGAGAAAGACCGGCGTATCCGTCGTTTCTCCTGCGGGCTTGTTGTAGGCAAAATAGAGATAATTTTTTGGCTTCTTGCTTTTTAAAACCTCCACGACATCGTTTTCGTTGACCTTATCGCTGAGTTCCGCGAATCTTCCGTTGATGGTTACCTGTTTTTTTTGAACAAGTTCATCTCCATCTCTGCGGGTGGAATGTTTTTGCCAAGCCAAATATTGATTTATCCGCATCGGGAACTTATGGTTTTTCATTGCAAAGTTTAATTAATAATTATTCAATTTTACCATAAATTGATTAAAAAAATAATTTGCAGTATACTTGAAATGATGAAAGTTTTACTGACAAGTTTAATAATACTGTCTTTTTTGGGGATTTCTGTCCTTAGTTTTGTGGCTATGTATCATAGCAATTCTCATAGCGATGAACTATGCGTCACAAAAACAGCAAATGGTTTAGATTGCCCTGCCAATCCATTTGCTTTTGCAGATTTTCACCTGAACTTGTTTAAAGGGTTTTCAAGCGCCCACCTCGGTAACTTTTTAAATATTTATTTCGCCCTGGTCATCTTTTTATTGTTTGGGCTTATTTTGAATCTATTCAGGCCTAGCCTTTTAAGCGTCGGCAGAGCAAGCTGTTACCAGTTTGAACGTTTTTTTGAATCGTTTACGCCCTTAACCGAAAGTAAAACTTCTCATTGGTTTTCTCTTCACGAAAATAGCCCTACTGCTCGATAGAACGCCGGCATAAACTTGTCTGCCAGCTGGCGGAGTCGAACGGGTTTATGCCGTGCGTTTTCTTTACTCTATTATACGGGGATTTTTTGCTACTCTAAATTAAATGAAACAATTAAACAAAAAAATATTTATCAGCATGTCAGCGGTTATTCTCGGCGGACTGATTTTATTTACCAGCGGGGGCAAGCCTTCCGAAATAAACGGTACGATCAGTCCGGACATAAAAGAAAAAATTTATTTCAAAGAAGCAGTAGGTAAAAGGGCTCCAGGCTTTGAGGTGGAAAGTATTAGTGGAGAAATTGTTAAGTTAAATAATTATCTTGGGAAAAATGTTGTCCTTTTCTTTAACGAAGGGGCAATGTGTTATCCGGCTTGCTGGGATCAGATAGCCCAGCTTGGAAATGATCCAAGATTTGAGACCGAAAGCATTGCGGCCTTCTCAATAGTTGTTGATACCAAGAGTCAGTGGCTTGATATTGTAAGTAAATCTCCAAACTTGGCAAAGGCCAAAATTCTTTTTGATACCTCGCATTCCGTATCTAAGGCGTACGATGTATTATATCTTGACTCGCCGATGCATCCCGGAGCTTTGCCCGGTCACACATACTTCATAATAGATAAAGAAGGTATAATTAGATTCACGCTGGACGATCCAAACATGGCTTTGGCCAACGACAAATTAATTAAAGAAATAGAAAGGTTGAAATAAATCATGGAAACATTAATTATCGCATCGCTTATTACGGCATTTGTCGCAGGAATAGCGGCGCTGTTCGCACCCTGCTGCATTACCGTCTTATTGCCATCGTACCTCGGCTCAATTTTTCGGGAAAAACGGATGGTTCTCTTGATGACCTTTGTGTTTTTTCTGGGCCTCTTAACGGTGTTTTTACCGCTTGGCATGGGAGCAGCCGGTCTGGGAAAATTATTCAGTAAATTCCACGACCCGATATATATTATCGGCGGAATATTCCTTTTACTTCTTGGCGCGTCAATATTATTGGGCCGGCACTTTTCAATGCCGTTCTCGGTCCACCCCAAATTAAAGGTTACAAATGCCGGTTCTGTCTTTACGCTTGGAGTTTTTTCAGGGTTTGCGACGATGTGTTGCGCCCCGGTCCTGGCCGGCGTTGTTGCTTTATCTATATTGCCCAATTCCATTTTCTGGGGAGGGATTTATTCTTTTGCGTATGTTCTTGGAATGGTTGCCCCGCTTTTTCTGATAGCATACCTCTTGGATAAAAACCACTTTGTCCAAAAGCTGATGGAGTCAAACAAGGGAGTGTCTTATTCAATCGGCGGAAAACAGATCAATCTTGCGATAGCCGACCTGATATCCGGCGCGACTTTCTTTTTTATGGGTATTTTCATCTTATATCTTGCAAAAACAAACCAATTGGCAATGGGGGGAGGAGAATTCCAAACGACAATAAACATTTATCTTAACCAGCTTGTCCAAACGATAACCGGCTGGTTAAGATAATAATCTAAAAATGATATTAAAATTAAAATCACTGTTTGCAAAAATTAAGACGAGACTACTGTTTGCTGTCGCGTGTTTTATTACAGCCGGAGCATTGCTTGCTTTTACCTTCTTCAATTTTTCACTAAGTTTTCAGCTTAAATCATCAACGGCAAAGTTGTTGGGCTTGCCGGAGTCACTGGAAGCAAGAGAAGCGGCTAAGTTTGAAAAAGCGGTTCTGCCTGCCGAAGGAGTAGTCCTGCCGGTCAAATGGGGCGACTTGGGAGCCCAAATGATAAAGGCCGGGGTTATAGATGCCGATAAATTTGAGGATGTTTATAAAAATCAAGGCGGATTGAATGAAGAAACACGCCGTCTTCTTTATGATTCTGACGACGGCAACATAAAAATCACAAAAGAGAACTCCGGGGTTTTGCTGAATCTTTTATGGGCGCTCGGCCTTGGAAATAAAAACACTATTCTTGAAAAGGGGCCGATGTCCGACAAGAAATACGGAGGAGCGGGCGGGTTTGCTTCTACGGGCGGATGGACATTAGCTAAAGGAAATACCATGAACCATTATTCTAAACATGAATTTGTTCCTCTTACCGCGGAACAACAACAGCTTGTTGAAAAGACAAGCTGGAATATCTATCGCTCATGCTGCGGTAATCCGACCTATTTCCCGGACTGCAACCACGGCATGGCCATGCTGGGTTTTCTTGAACTAATGGCCTCGCAGGGCGTGAACGAAGCGGACATGTATAAAGCCGCTCTGACGGTTAATTCCTACTGGTTTCCGGAGACACATATCAATTTAGCGAAATATTTTGATTCCCAAGGAACGCCGTGGAAAAAGGTTGACCCCAAAGAAGTTCTGGGAGCGGATTATTCCAGTGCTTCCGGTTATCGAAACATTCTCAACAAGATAAAACCGGTTGAACGGCAAAGCGGCGGGAGCTGTGGAGTATAAATACGTAATATGACAAAAGAGGGGAGGTGGAATTATGGAACAACTTAATAAAAATAAATTTGCGTTTGCTGCGGCAGAAGTAATGACAATTTGGTATGTTATTTGTGCCACATTAGTGGCAACAATTCCAAATATAGCCGAAAAGCTTTTCAGCTGGATAGTCCATTTAGTAAACGTTGAATCCGGCGTAACTTTTCCGGAAGTAGTTTATGGATTTGTTGAAGTAACGGTGTTAACTTATATTACGGCTTATGTATTTGCTTGGCTGCATAACCGTTCTGTGGGAAAATAAATTAGAATTGAGTCTCGTGCACTGACAAACTAATAATCTGTGCACGGGATTAACTTTTAATTAAATTATATGAAAAATTGTTGTAATCATAAACAAAATAACGATAAGGAAATTATAAAAAATAAATCAGGAAAATACGTGTATACCTGCCCCATGCACCCGGACGTCATTAGAGACGAGCCGGGGCTTTGTCCAGGTTGTGGAATGGCACTTATTCCCTCCGTCGCTAAATCTATGGAGGGCAAGCCAAAAGAGGTTGGTGGCAGTTATGATGTTTCGGAGATGAGTCACAAAGATCATGAGGTGGCTATGACCAGCCCGCAGATGGCCACAAAAATGGAGCAAGATATGCGCCGGAGGTTTTTGGTCTCACTTTTGCTTTCTATCCCCATTTTTCTTTATTCGCCGGTCGGGGCCAATCTTTTAAAGTTTGAACTCCTATCGCCAATTCCGATAAATTGGTTGCTTTTGATACTTACTACGCCAATAGTATTCTGGACTGGCTCGATTTTTATTACCGGTACCTATTATTCACTCAAGGCCAAAAAACTGAATATGTCGGTTCTGATCGCCACAGGTGTCCTTGCGGCATATTTATTCAGCGTTCTGCTTACTTTCGTGAAGCCGGGGTCAGAAACATTCTATGAAGCCGCTGCCTTGCTTGTAACTTTTGTATTATTCGGCCATTGGATGGAAATGAAGTCGCGAAGGGGGACTTCTGACGCTTTGCGCGCTCTTTTTGACCTGGTCCCGCCGCAGGCGAAAGTTATCCGTAACGGCAAAGAAACCGTTATTTCAAGTGCCGAAATAGTCCATGACGATATCGTAATATTGCGTCCCGGCGATAAGGTGCCGGTAGACGGAGAGATAGTTGAAGGCGAAACTTCTATTGATGAGTCGCTTATAACTGGAGAATCAATTCCGGTGGTAAAAAAAATTAACGACAAAGTTGTTGGCGGTTCGGTTAATCAAACCGGCGCTGTTAAATTTAAGGCAACCCAAGTCGGGTCAAAAACCGTTCTGGCTCAAATTATTAAACTTGTTGAAACTGCCCAGAACTCTAAAGCTCCTGGTCAGCGTATTGCCGATAGGGCAGCCGGCTGGTTGGTGGTTGTTGCTATTGGTTCGGGGGTAGGCGCGTTTATGGGTTGGTACTTTGGCGCGGGAACTGGACTTTTTACGGCATTAACTTTTGCCGTTTCAGCAGTGGTCATTGCCTGTCCAGATGCTTTAGGACTTGCTACGCCGACAGCTGTCGCCGTAGGTACAGGAATCGGCGCCAAATACAATATTCTTATTAAAGACGCGGCAACGCTTGAGAATACCTCAAGGGTAAATGCGATTATTCTTGATAAAACAGGTACGCTTACAGAAGGAAAACCAAAAGTTACTGATGTAGTAGCATTCAATGGCTTTACTGAACATCAGATACTTCAATATGAAGCTAGCTTGGAAGAGGGCTCTAACCATCCTTTAGCAAAAACTATTTTTGAAGAAACCAAGAAGCGCCATGCTTTACCTCTTAAACCGATGGAGAATTTTGAATCTATCGTGGGCTATGGCCTGAAGGCGCGAATTGACGGTAAAATTATTTTTGCCGGGAAAGAAAAATTGCTTAGGGATAATGGCATTACCACTGAACCAACGAGAGATATTCTTGATCGGCTTGTCGGAGAGGGAAAGACTCTAAGTTTGCTGGCCGTTGACGGTGTTTTTGCCGGCGTTATCGCTGCCGCCGATCCGCCGCGAGTTAATTCTAAAAAAACAATAGCAGCATTAAAAAATTTCGGTATGGAGGTTGTTATGATAACGGGCGACCATCCAAAAGTGGCGGAAGGTATCGCAAAGGATCTGGGCATTGATCGGGTGTTTGCTGAAGTTCTTCCGGAGGATAAAGCAAAATATGTCAAAAAATTGCAAGACGAAGGCAAATTTGTCGCTATGGTTGGAGACGGTATCAACGATGCTCCGGCATTGGCACAATCAGATATAGGTATCGCCATAGGTGCAGGAACGGATGTGGCCATTGAAACAGGAAATATTGTTCTTATGAAGTCGGATCCCTATGACATTGTGGCTGCTATTCGTTTAAGCAAGGCGACGGTTATTAAGATGAAGCAGAATTTATTTTGGGCGGCGATTTATAATATGCTCGCAATTCCTGTTGCCGCCGGAGTGTTTTATAATTCGTTTGGTTGGTCACTCCGTCCTGAAATTTCAGCCCTTCTAATGTCTATGTCGTCCATTATTGTAGCCACAAATGCTGTGTTATTAAAAAGAGTAGAACCTAAATTAAAAGTTTAGTATAATATAAATATATGGACTTCTGGGCAATCATCCAAAGTAAACCCGTTCTTATTGGTCTCCATCTGGGTTTTGCGATTGTCGGCATTGATGCGTTTTTGTGGTTAATGGGGAAATTAAAAGGCGACGGAGGTTCGCACAAAAGCATGGTTGTTACGGCAACGATCGGCGTGGCCGCCTTTGTCGCCAGCTGGATTGCCGGGGGATATTACTACGTGGTTTATTACGGTGCGCTTGTAAAGTCTGTTATTCAAAAGGGCCTGGCGCCGTGGGCTCACAATATCATCATGGAAACCAAAGAGCATATTTTCCTGTTTGTTGTTCCGGTTGCGATGACCGTGTTGTTTATTACCTTGCTTGATAAAAAAGAAATGGAACAGCTTAAGATCCGCCGGCTGGCATGGTTGCTTTCCGGAGCTGTTGCCGTGATAGGACTCCTTATCGGCGCGCTGGGATTTATAATTTCCGCCGCAGCCCGTTGGGGATAAAAATTTTATGAATAAACCACGACTTATTTCTGCGTCTGCTCTTGCGGCAATTATCACCATCGTATTTGTGGTAGTGATTACGATTTGGGCGGAACTTTCAATACCGCTAAAGAACTGGCTTAAAAATTTTTCCGGCCACCATTGGACATCAAAAAGTATTTTTTCTACATTACTGTATTCGGCCGCTACGGCAATATTCTATTGGAGCTTCAATGATCCAAGCGGAGCCGTTCTTCGGAAATCTTTAGTTTTTCTTTTAATATTTATAATACTCGGCATTCTTGGTGTCACGGCATTCTACACAGGACACTATTTAAAGTTTTTCTGACCCACTTAAAACGTACGGGGTTTACCCTTCAAATTCAAAGTGGTAGGATGAGAATCATTTAATAAGGAGCTTTTAGAATATGGGTAAGCCGATTATCATCAAAAAAAGCCCGATAGTAATCGTCAAGAATTTTATCTTGCTCCAAGGCGTTGCGGTTGTTGTGTTTTTTATTGCCGGTGCGCTTGCTGATTATGGCGAGTTCTATCACTCTCTGTCCATTTCGCGCACTATCTCATTCCGTATTGCTGAAGCTCTGATTATTTTCTCGGCCGAAATAGCATTAGTATTCTTTATATTTTTTAGGTGGTATAGGGAATCATTCCGTATCCGTAACGGTGAGATTATCCACTCTTATGGCGTCTTGTACCGCCACAGGACAGCCGTTCCTCTGGAACATGTCGTTTCGGTAAGTCACCGACAAAGCCCTCTAGGAAAACTTACCAAATACGGGACAATAGAATTAACCGGCAATCATGAAAATAAAAAGATTCGGCTGAAAGACATTCCCGTTCCGGAAGAATATGTCGATCTCATTTTGAAGTTTAAAAGATTTTCGGCAAATAAAGATGCTGAAGATCTTACGCTTACAAATGCTAAGACAAATATTCTGGACCTATTGAACAAAGATGAGCATGAGAATTTAGAGTTTAAAAGCACATTCCGCTGGGATACCAGGCAGAACGTGGTTAATAAGATCCTCGAAAAGTCGGTGATGAAAACTATTGCCTCATTTCTTAATTCCCAAGGCGGACATTTGGTGATTGGAGTTAATGATGAAAAAGTAGTTATAGGACTGGCCTTTGATTATAATTCTCTCGTCAGAAAAGATGCCGATGGTTTTGAAAATCATTTTACTCAAGTTTTTCACAATATGATCGGAGCAGAATTTAGGCAGTTTGTTAAATTACATTGGTCGCAGGTGGACAGCAAAGAATGCTGTATTATAAATGTTTCGCCAAGCCACAAGCCGGCATATCTCAAAAACGACAACAATGGCGAGGAGTTTTATATTAGAACAGGCAACGGAACTACGGCTCTAAAGTTATCCGAAGCTAACGCCTATATCGACTCCCATTGGGGGAGGGTTTAATCAATTTACTGCGGAGCTAATTTCAGAAATACAATGGGGGTCTTTGTATACAAAGACCCCCATTGTATTGGCATGCTCCCTCCGCCGGTTGCTTAGCTGTTAAACGAAAGTTGGCAATAAAGGTTCAAATTCCCTCCTGGTCGGAGTTTTCTGCGAAATCCTGACTAGGATTCGTGAGGAGACTCTCCAAGCCCGCAAGTAGCAGAAATGTGAAAGCGGGCTTTGTTGTTTAATAAAACTAAGCGCAGTCTAATTGTTTTTCTGTCATTTGACGGATTGACAGTAAGTTTTAATTTGAGATACTCTATTCAAGTTTTTTAACAAAAGAGAAAGAACAGATGGAAGATTTGCTTGTAGGACCATTCAGCGAAGCCGAAACTTCGATAATTTTGGGACTTATTTTCAATACCATAAATGTCAAGTTTGCTAAAGACGAGCCTGTTCCCAAGACTATACTTGTTGATTTTTTCGGTACCCAAAAATCCATGAAGACTACCGTAACCGGAAAAATAGAGCAGGTTTTTAGAAGGCATAAATTTAGAGCATTTTGTCCTCCAGAAACGGCAGAAATTAAAAGTGTAAGAAACATGCTTTCCGATAATTCGACTATTGAACAAGCTAAACACCTTACTGGTGTTCAGGATTATGTTTTGAATTTAGCCCAAGATCCAAGATGCCATGTTGCTATTATAAGCCGTGGTTTGATTGACATGCTTTACTGGTATGAAAAAGGATTGCGCAAGGGTGTTTACGCTCCCTTCCATGCAGAAAGAGTAAGAGACCAGATTTATGAACTTTTGGCATTAAATCTTGTTGATGCGTTTTTCTTTTTTACTTGTTCAGTTGAAGTGGCGATGAAAAGAGAGTATGAAGGAGCTCTTACCCAGCGCCGAGGTTCTAAAATGAATGAGCAAGACGTAGCTCAAACTATGGATACCTATCAATTTGTTTTGCAAGGAGTTCGTGAAAATGTTCCCGAACTCCCGATATTTCATATTGATACATCGGACATGGGCGTTAAGGAAGCAGGAGAAGAGGTGTTGAAATATTTGCTTCCCACCATTTGTAGCAGATTTAATGTTCCGGTATCCCGGATCATGCCACTTATGCCTTCTTTGATACGCAGGCATGCTAATAGATCACCTCATTTTGAAGAACAAGTAAAATTCGTGGGACATCCAGATGAATCCGAGATTTACAAAAATGGATGGTGTTTTGTTGTTGAATATCACCAGGATGATATTTATTTGAGTCCAAAAGATGACCAACCGGCTGATCCGCTTGGTGAAGTGATGAGAATTCGTAGAGATGACAACGGCCTTAAGTTCATGTATAAAGGGGCACAAAAGGACAGCTTATTTTCTCATCGTTTTCCTTGTTCTTTTTCAGTTGACGAAGCCGAGGTTCAACAGATATGTAAAACATACAAAACGTTAGCTCATCTTACAAAAAGTCGTCGTTGTTTTGAATTAAAATCAGCGGACCGTCTTTTTACGCTGCATTTGGACGAAGTAGAAGGACTTGGCAAATTTAGTGAATTCAGGGTTCAAGGTTCTTCTGTGGATACCAGTACCAAAATATTGCTTGGATTGGCTGGAAATCTTGGATTTTCTCTGGTCTCCATGCTAGAAGGCAATTATCTTTCTTTGTCATTAAACCAAAAAAAACACCCTAAAGGGTGTTTTTAATTTTTTATTGTGGACTTTTTGTTTTTAAGATGAGTGTTATACTTGAAATATGGACTTCAAAGAAGCTGTTAAAAGTTTACAAAAGCAACTGGAATATCAGCCGGAGTTAGTCAATGGTGGTAAGTTGGGTAAATATGAAAGGTTTATTTTTATTGGTATGGGTGGGTCGGCTTTGGCACCTGACTTATTGAGAGTTTCTAATCCTGAACAGGATATTTTAGTTCACAGGGATTATGGTTTGCCGGATCTGCCAAATAAAGTGCTTGAAAGTAGTTTAATAATTTTAAATTCTTATTCCGGGAACACGAAAGAAGTTTTGGAAGCATTTGATACCGGCTTGAGAAGAAACTTACCGATGGCTGCAGTTTCCATTGGCGGTAAATTGCTTGAACTTGCTCGTCAAAATTCAATTCCCCACATTGAGATGCCGGACTGGGATCTTGAACCACGACTGGCTCTGGGACTTAATCTGACGGCTTTACTAAAGGTTTTGAGGCAGGACGAAGCACTGAACCAATGTTTAGAAGTTCAACTTCCCAATATTGAAACTGAAGGCAGAGAACTTGCGAAAAAGTTGAGAGGATTTGTGCCGATTATTTATTCATCCAAAAAAAATGGACCTCTTGCCTATGCTTGGAAAGTTAAAATAAACGAAACGGTCAAGAAGCCGTCTTTCTCAAATGTTTTTCCGGAATTAAATCATAATGAGATGACAGGTTTTTCTGCCAGAGGCGGGTCCGCTTCTGGCGGGCATCAAGTTTCCGAATTGCTATCACAGAATTTTCATTTTGTGTTTTTGAAAGATTCGACGGATCATCCGAAAATTTTAAAAAGGATGGAGATAACGGCTAAAATGTTTAGGGATAAAAAGCTTCAAGTCGAAACTATGGAATTAACCGGAAATAACGTTTTTGAAAAAATATTTTCTTCTCTGCAACTAGCCGATTGGGTTTCATACTACATTGCCAAAGAATACGACATTGACCCGGCGGATATATCCGTCATTGAAGAATTTAAGAAATTAATTTGAAATTACGCCGACTATTTAGTCGAGCATTCTAAACGGCATTGAGGAGGAATGCTCGTAGGGTCAATAGAATTTGAAGTAGAAGACTCGGGAAGGTTGAAAGAACTGTTGGTAAAATTAAGAACTTTTTCTATTAAATTGCCGACTGTTTTTAAGGGACTCTTTTCTTCTTTTTCTATTTCAGAAAGGCCGCTTACTAATTTTTTAGAACTATTGAATGTTTCAGCCGCTTTTTTGACGGCTTGTTTGTCTTTTTCGGAAACATTTTTTGAATTTAATATCACTGGAACGGTTTCCGAAAAGAATTTATCTAGAAACTGATAATTTGAATTTAGATTATCTATGATTATTTCTTTTTCTGTCTTGGGAAAAATAGTAGCGGTAATTTTATCTTTGACTTGTCCTAGCAGGTCTTTAAATAAATGACTATCTCCGCTTATAGATGAAAAAATTACTGCTAAAATTAAAAATAATCCTATAATATAAGCCATGGCAAAGATTTCATTTTGTTTTTTGACTCTCTAGTCCCGGAAGATTAACGGTGTTTTTAACAAAGTCGGGATTAATAGTATATAAAATCAAATAGGCAGACAATAAAAGAATTGCTCCAAATATCGCGTTGGTCATATGGGTTCTTGCTTCTCCGATCTTAGCCGTATTGCCGGCAGCTGTAAGCCACAAGAAGCCGGAATAAAAGAACATTACAAATACGGAAATGCCTAATATTGATAGCGACCATGTAAATATTTGTTGAATTAAACCTCCTAAATCAGTCGGAATGCCATCGGTGGGGGCTTTTATTGAGGGGTTAGAAGAAAAGGATCTGGTATTTTGTGAAGGTAATAAATCTGATCTTGGTACTTCAGAGTCAGGGAGATCTGTGCAAGACTCTCCACAAAGATTAACCCTTACTGAATCCTTTGATATCTTGTTTATGTGAAGTTGACCCTTGTCACTGGCGGCGGCAACTATAATATTTTGGCCGTCATAGGCAACATCCCAAGAAGCGGCCGGACAATCCTTAACAAGGATGACTTTTGTTTGTCCCCAAGGTCGTAAAGCACAGCTAGAAAAACCATTGAACGTAGCGAGCCAAATTTTACCATCAACGGAAAATATTTTGGGTCCGCCATCTTCAAATTGACCACCCCAGACTCCTAAGTTTATCATGCCTCCTTTAGAAGTCCGGCCCCATGTTCCTCCGTTATATCCGCCCCAAGCAACATATTCTCCCAAAGCATTCATTTCTCCAACAAGTCCTTGTATTTCAAAAGAATCTAAAAATTGGCCGTCTCTATAAATACAAATCGGGCCAAGGTTGCTGCCTCTGTCGCAGGTAGCATAAAGCAAATCGCCTGCGATGACAGGGTGGCCAAGATCAGAATCAACAAATTGCCCATCTTCATAAAGACCCTCGATTGTCGTGGCAAGCCAGTGTCCATCAGTCGGAAGATCATAATCGGTCACTGTCAGTTCAACCGGATCTTTGTTTTCCACCCTGATATCGGCAATTTTTCCACCTTTCCAGGTTCCGGTTGTTACTATCCAAACCTCGAGACCATTTTTCCCGTAACACGTAGTGACGATATTGTCATCATTAAACCATTGGCCGGTGCGACAGGATGCTCCGTCTCCTTGATTTGTAATATCATGCGTTTCTTTTGTTTTCAGGTTGGTTACGTAACTGCCGCCATTTCCGTAAACAACATATTTTCCATCAGGGGAAATATGTGGCCACCAGCCGTCATTGGCCTGAATCCAAGCCTCCGCTGGCGTGGCTTTTTCGGCTTTTTGAAAGTCAACCGCGCCCGGATTAAGAGCCGATGCTTTTGGAGATATTACCAAACTGACCACAGTTAACAAAAATAATAATAAAATATTTCTCATGGTTTAACCGCCAATTAAATTATATAAGTTGTTTTAAAGTTTGTCATTAGGAACATATCCACTTTTTTGTTATAATCATCTATAAATGAGCAGATGTTATAAGGTAATCATTGTCGGAAATTTGGTTTTATTTTTAGCTTCTTTTTCCTTTGTGTCCATAGTTTCTCACGCTAGCATTCAAAATGAAATAGACGTTAAAAACAAACAAATTGAAGAGATTCAAAAACAGATTGATGAATACGAAAAAAAAATAGAAGGCGCCCGGGGCCAAACTCAAACTCTTCAGAATGAAATAAACAATTTAAACTCTCAAATAAACCAAGTCCAGCTGGAAATTAAATCATTGGGACTTTCTATTAATAAAACAAATTTGGAAATCAGTTCTACTGAAACCAAAATTGACGATGCTGAAGATAAAATAAACACGCACAAAAACGCTTTAGCTCGATACATAAAAATAATAAACGAAAACGACCAGAGGTCTTTGACCGAGATTTTACTTAAGAACCGGAACCTGTCTGATTTTTTTAGTGATTTGAATAGTATTCAAATCACCCAGGACAGTTTAAAAACAGCCATAGACAAGGTTAAAGAATTGAAAGGGCAACTAGAACAGCATCAGATCAATCTTGAAGATAAACAATCCGAGCTGGAACGTTTAAAAGATTTTCAGGAAATTGAAAATAAATCTTTAACTCAAAACAAAAATCAAAAAAACAAACTCCTAAAAGATACTAAAGGTCAAGAGTCAAAATACCAGGAATTGGTCAAAAAATCCCAAAAAGACATTGAAGCGATAAAAAATCAGATAGGTTATTTGATACAAAATGGAATTTCTGCCGAAGAAGCGATTAAATATGGCCAATTAGCGGCTATCGGGGCAGGTATCCGTCCAGCTTTTTTGATTGCTGAACTTGAACAGGAAAGCGCATTGGGAAATAATGTTGGCAAGTGTCTTATTGTTGATACGACCAGTGGCGCTACTCGCAGGATTACAAACGGCCAGATTTATAAAAAAGGCATACACCCAACCAGAGATCTAGCTTTGTTTTTAAATATTACTGAGGAATTGAACAAGGATCCTTTTCAAACACCGATATCATGCGGTTCCAGTTGGGGAGGCGCTATGGGACCGGCTCAATTCATACCATCTACATGGATAGGTTATAGACAAGAGGTTACTAGGTTGACCGGCCATAATCCAGCTAATCCTTGGAGTATAGAAGATGCATTTATTGCGGCAGCCGCTAAGCTTGCCAAAGATGGAGCTAGTAGCCAAACTCGCACCGGAGAAATAGCGGCGTCAAAAAGATATTACTGCGGGAGTGCTACAAGTAGAAGTTCGGGTTGTGTCAACTACGCCAATTCCGTTCAGCGCCTCGCGGCTGAAATTGCCAAAAATTTGTAGATTGAAGATTCTCACCGGTATGTTATTTTAACTGTATGTAATTTAACAATTCTAAGGTAGAATGGAAAAGTGATGAACATGAACCTAAAACTTAATCTTCTATTTTTCTTATTGGCTATTTTTGGCATCGCCGTCTTCTCTCAAAATTTAAACGCTGAAAATATTATCTCGAATAAAACCATAATTATTAATGGGCTGGTCGTTTCCAGTATCCAGGAATGGAGACTATTGGAAAAAATTGAAGAAGGCAAAAAGCTTCTTGAAAATTCTCTGCCGTTGAGATTTGAAGAAGTTTCCAAAAAAGACAACAGAGGCAAAATCATAAAAAATAAAGGCCAACCCGTGATGGAGTTGGTCAGGAAAGAAATTGCTTTAGCTGTTTTGGACACAGAGACTGGTGAGGTATTTGAAAAAAGATACTGGCTCAATGTTACTGAGATAAATAAAGCCAACGAATTAAGGAAAAAATATTTGAATAATCCGGATAAACTCCCGAGACTTCAGTCGTCAAATGTTGGTGAAGAATTTTTGGCCGTCAGTAATTGGTGGAACAGTTTTAATTCCGATATTTCAATCACTCGAGACGGAACCGTCGGTGACCGATATGCCGTTGCGGCTAACAAATACCTGATGTCTAATGACGATTTGGTTTATCCAGAAGAAAGAACGGGGGCAAAATATTCCGACATTGTTTATGTGCCTCACTCTAAACATATTCAAAACTTGATGGTGATTGCTTCCGGAAAAGATTTTATAAATACAAGCGTCCAACAAGCATTTGATGGATTGGCTCAAGCAGGCATTATGTCGCGAGCTTTCCCCGGCAGATTAATCGTCGATACTATCAGTCCGACCTTTGTTAAAAATATTCTTATTAATGAACAATCCGATCCCAAGTTAACATTAGCATCTTCCGATGACGCCAAATATCAAGCAGAAAGGGTTCTCGTCCGCTATGGAGCAAATAAGGAAAAAGCTTTCCGCTACACTGTTTCAAAAACTGGCGCCTCCGGTCCGGCTCAGATTATGCCTTCAACCTATTCCAGTCCAAAAAAGAAAACCGGTGTACTTCAGGCATATATCGGTGCAAATTTAATTAAAGATGTTGACATTGGCAGAGTGGATATGGTCAATGCTATTAAGGCCCAGATTCTTGTGTTTGACGATCATATGGTTTATGTAATCGATAAAGTTAACAGAAGCGGTTCAAGGGCCAAAAAAGTATTTGCCAGTTTATCCCAGGATCAGTTGGACGAGGTAAGGGCCATGATTTATAACGGTGGACCGAACAAATACAATACCGCTACGGGAGGACTGAATTTGAGAGTTAAAGGAGTTAAAGAAACACTGCCATTTGTTCAAAAATTCAGAGCAATTCGAGAACTAAATCTTTTTAATTAAATCAATCTTGCGATTTCTTTCCAAGATTTAATTCGCCGATAAGGCGAATTTTTAAATACTCCGAGATGGTCAAACAAAAACTTGTTCTTTACATTTACAAGCTTATCCAAAATAGTTTGCTGATCGTCAAAATAATGCGTAATACCCAACTCCACCGCTTTTTTGTTTTTATCTTCCGGGGTTATAACAAAATAGGCATTATTTTTATTAAAATACTTAGGCCACAATCCGTGATACTTTAAAATTTTAATAGCTGCCCTTTCTTTTTTACGGCGGGACACTAAAAAGTAGGGTACTTCTGATTTTATTATCCTTCTCAATATCTGCTTGGTTCCCGGCATCACGGCGCATAAACATCTAAATTTAGGATTGTCGTTCAGGTCAATTTGGAATTTACGATAAACAGAGAGGGGCATCAAGTGTCTTATCAGGTCAGACGGGGTTTCTTCTTTTTTGATTTTCAAATTAAATTTTTTGGCCAATAGAAGTTTATTTTCTGTGTGATCTAAAACCACTCCGTCCATGTCAAATCCTATTATTTTTTTATCCCCTTGTGCTTTCATTTCTATCAACATATACTAAACAAAGTTTTGATTTTTGACAACGAGGTTGCCATGGAGAATCTTTTTGAGAGAAGAGCCGAAAGAGTTCTAAAGTATTTAAACATTGACCATAGATACGGCGAATCATACTTGCCCCGGCCGTTTTTCGTGGAATTCACCGGTTCTCCCGATTCCGGAAAGACTACGACCATTGATGAGCTCTACAAATTCTTCAAGACATTGAAGTTCAGGGTTCTGCGTCCTCAAGAAGGCGCCGAGGTCATTCAGCACATTCCTAGAACGACGCCGGAATACAATATCAGAACGGCCGACTATGCTCGCACTCAACTTATGGACTTGAGCAATGGTCACATGTATGACCTGGTGCTCTTTGATAGGTGTTTGTTTGATGGATACTGCTGGATGATGTATTGGGAGACTAAAGGTCAGCTGACACCAGATGAGGTTAAACTCTATCAGAATTTCTTTTTATCCAGATTCTGGGTGGACAAGTTGGATGCCGCGTATTTTGTAGTTTGTAATCCTGATGAGGCGATGAGGAGAACTAAGGAGGTCTCGCTGACAGACCGTCTGGGAAATTTTACCAATCCTCAAACCATCAAAGTTCTTGTCGAAAGATTCCAACAGGCCTACAAAGATCTGTCCCCTAAATTCCCGCAGTTGAGAATTGTCGATACTTCGGGGATGGATAAACAGCATATGGTTGAACATTTCGCCAACGCCATTCTTTCTGCGATGGAGAACAAAGTTGCCACAAAAAAAGAAGTTTTAAGCCAGGCAGTTTTATGAAGAATTATCAAATTCTGCTAGAGGCACAGGAGGATTCGGTTCCACAGGTATAAAGTAGTTCGTTCTGCTCTCATTAATTGGGGGCTTTTTAAATTTTTAAAAATATATTAAAATATTTGGATAATGAAAAGTCAAATGGCGAAAAAAGTCTACGTTGCAATGTCGGGGGGAGTGGATTCATCTGTTGCCGCTGCTTTGTTGAAGAACCCGCCTTCGCGGGGCTTCGGCGAGGCAAGGCGGGGGTTTAATGTAGTCGGAGTATTCATGAAACCCTGGAGTCCTGACTTATCCACAAATTTCTCATTACCGACTTCGCAAGTCGGTATGGCCAATTCTGTGGATAAGTGTATGTGGAAAGAGGATAGGGAGGAAGCGATGAGGGTGGCATCAGTATTGGACATACCTTTTAAAACATGGGACTTCTCAAAACAATATAAAAGATCCGTGACTGATTATATGATAAGAGAATATAAAGCCGGAAGAACTCCAAATCCTGATGTGATGTGCAACAAAGAAATCAAATTTGGCCTGTTTTTTGATAAGGCAATGAAAGAAGGGGCAGATTTTATTGCCACGGGACATTATGTAAGAAAACGAGAAAGTAGAAAGTGGAACGTGGTAAGTAGAAAACGACTACTCACTATTCGCTATTCACTACTCACCGCGCGCGACAGCGCGAAAGACCAATCGTATTTTTTGTGGACTTTGAAACAGAAACAGCTGGCGAAATGCTTATTTCCGATAGGGGATTACCTTAAACCAGAAATCAGAAAACTGGCTAAAAAATTTGGATTACCGAATCATGACAAAAAAGACAGTCAGGGTGTTTGTTTTATTGGGCCTCTGGATATGAAGGATTTTTTGCAAACTAAGATTAAAATAAAAAAGGGAGACATTATTCATTTAGACGGAAGAATCTTGGGGACTCATGATGGAGTTTACTATTATACAATCGGCCAAAGACACGGGTTGAATATTGGAATCGGCGAAGGACCATACTATGTGGTTTCCAAAAATATCAAAAAAAATATTATCTACGTCGGCGACGATAAGGACCTCTATTCAAACAAATTCAAAGTTTCAGACATAAGCTGGGTTAGCGAAGAACCAAAGCTTCCGAAACAACTGGATGTCCGCTTACGTTATCGAGCCGGATTAAAACAAGCCGTTCTAAATAAAAACAGCGAATTAGAATTAGAAAACTCCGAAAGAGCCATAACCTCGGGCCAATCGGCAGTATTTTACAAAAAAGGAGAACTTCTTGGCGGAGGAATAGTTTTGTGATAATCTGACATTATGGCCATGGAAAGAGAAAAAGCATTTTATCCTAAAGAAAAAGACAGCGGAGATGTAATAGATATTGAAACTGACCAATTTTTCAGAGAATTTACAGAAGATCTAGATGATCTTAAAAAAGCAGACGCCGCCCTGCAAATTTTATTACACAGTAAAATGATAAATTCTGAGGAGACAATAGCCTTAGTTTCAGAAAAAATTACTGAGAGGATTGATGAACTTGAGGAGACACTAAAAGCTTTGAAAAGTAGAGGTTTTGTTCGGGAAAACAACAAATCGGGTTATCGGTCACTTTTTAAGAGCAAAAATGATCGACAAACATGATTTTGTTTCCAAGCTTGTCGAAGGGGTATATACTCAGATCAACAAGTTGGCTCTATAAGACAAAACCCGGGGAATTTTAGCCTAATATTTTTTCTAGTCTGGGCCATTTGTTAAGAGGTTCTTGGCTTAAGAGTCGGATTATTTTTAACTTGTCCTCGGGTGAATTTTGGTATCTTCTAAAAAGTCTTGCTACAGCTAGAAGCGCTGTGTTCAAATCTTTTTTATATTTACTAACCCAGCCCTTCAAAAGAGTTTCGTGGGCCAGGTTTGATATATCGGTTGTCGATAAAACCCTATCTTTTATACCGATTTGATTTATACGGACAAATCTCAAAATTCTGTTTCGAAATTCTTCTACATGTCCTTGAAAATAATTATACAAACCTTTGTCGTCCTTCAGTAGATCTAAAATAGTGTAAGGGTTTCGGCCATCCTTCAAATAAGCTAAGGCCTCATCTTTGGCTAGAGATTCCCAATTCAAAACCCAAGTAAGCGCCCAACGATCGAGAATGTTTATAAATTTAACGTAATCAATCTCACCGCGTGTTTTGTTGACCAGAGAGTCGGTCTGTCTTACCATGTTTGGTACTCGACCCAAACTTAGTGCCGGATCATAATAATCAAAAACAGTATGTTCTTCTTCGTGTGTTTTTATTTGCCCCGACAAAGCGGGAGGGGTTAAGGCGCTATTTTCTATTATCACTTTATCTTTCAGTTCAGGTAGGTTTTTGGGCGGTGTAGCAAGTTTTGCCCCGCCAGAGTTTCTAGCCGAAATCTCGGTGGTGTTAGGAAAAGATAAATAGACGGAAACGAAATCTTCTAAGTCATAAATTTTTATATAAATGCTGGCCGGCAGAACTTCAACAAAAATTCTGCCTCTGGGAATAAAACCGAATAAATCACGAAACAGATTTTCTTGCCACTTCTCTTTAAAATTGGACCAATATTTATTGACTACTCCAAAAACAATGGTTCGTGCGTCCAAAAATTTATCTACGGCTATCATAAAATCCGCATAATAAGCACTTAAACCAGTCGAGGTTATAATTCTGTTCAATTCTTCTTTTATTTCTGCAATAGATCTGGTGGGACCGTTTCTTATAAAAGTTTCTATTTCAGCTTGAACTTGGGCTGATTTTTTTTTGCTCTCTTCTAATTTCTTTTTAAAGTTTTCAATCAGTGCTCTTCTTGCCGAAGATTGAAGGTCGGAAGGCAGTGTCTTAACAAACTTTCTTATTTCCTGAAGTTCTTTCTCCGGGAAAAAGAAGTAAAGATTTGAGTGGGATTCTAAAAATTTCAAAGTTTCCGAGTCTAAATCAACCACACTTTCTTCCGGTTGCTTTTTTGTTTTTTCTGGATTAAAACCTGACGCTGGCGCTTCTTTTTTATCCATGATTAATAATTATCATATTAATGAAGAATGTCCAAGAGACTTTCCCCTGTCATTTCGGTCGGTTTTTCTATGCCCATGAGCTCTAGGATTGTAGGCGCGATATCAGCCAACAAACCGGTAGGTTGTTTCATTGCCGACTCGATCTCGTCATCTGATCTGCGGCGTTCGAATTCTTTACCTATTAAATAAAACGGTACCGGATTGTTGTTGTGTTTAGTTTCTTTTTCTCCGGATGATTGATAGGTAAGCGATTCCGCGTTGCCATGATCGGCTGTTACGAGCATTAGTCCGCCCTTTTCCAATATTGCTGATTGTATTCTACCCACAGCCTTATCTATTGCTTGAATTCCCTGTACGGCAACCTCGAGATTTCCAAAATGGGACAAGGTATCCGCATTTGCAAAATTGATTACACAAAAATCATATCGATCCAGCTCTGACAAAACTCTTTCTACCATATCTCCAGCTTTCATTTCGGGATTTTCAAGGGAATTTTTTGCGGATTCAACAATAAAATCTGTCTCGCCATCGAAAGGCAGACTTTTCAGACAATTGAAGAAGTAAGTTACATGAGCGTATTTTTCCGTTTCAGCTATGTGGAATTGTTTTTTATTGTTTTTGCTTAACATTTCGGCAAGCCCGTTTTTTAGCTCGGAAACAGGGAAGGCGACGTGAAGATTTGGATTCTCAAAATACTGGGTCAGGGAGGCCACATAAAGATTGTTTAATTTTTTGGTCTGGAAGATATCAAATCCTTGATTTATAAAAGATTCAACAAGCTGTCTCATGCTGTCTTCTCTGAAATTAAAAAATATCAGCGCGTCATTTTCTTGAATAATTCCGGTGGCATTGACTACTGTGGGAGGAATTTTTGAATCGTTATAATCTAGTGAATAATACTCATCAAGCTTTTTATAAATATCCGTAGTTTTTTCTCCAATACCGGTTGTCAAAAGTTGATATGCCATTTGAGTCAAATCCCAGTTTTTGCTTCTATCCATGGCAAAATCCCGGCCCATAATCGTCGAAATATGTCCGATACCTGTCTGGGATAAATAATCTTCAACTTTTTTGACAAGTATAGGAGCTTCTTTCAAACCGGAATCCTTCCCGTCAGTAAAAAGATGAATTTTAAGATTTGTTACATTGTTTCGCTTGGCCAGGTCTATAAGAGCAAAGAGGTGGGCAAGATATGCATGAACAGAACCGGATGTCAGAAGACCGACCAAATGAAGAATTGAATTATTTTCATGAGTATGGCTGATTGCCTTATTCAGAATTTCATTTGAGAAAAAACTATCGTCATCAATAGTTTTATTTATTCTGGATAAATATTGAAAAATAATCCTTCCGGCTCCGATTGTAAGATGACCGACTTCGCTGTTTCCCGGTTCTCCCCAAGTCATGCCAGCGGCTTTTCCGGAGGCCTGAAGAAGCAGAGAAGGAAAGTTCTGCTGAATAAAATCAATATTGGGTGTTTTCGCATTTAAAACAGCATTGCCATGCGTTTGTTTTGAATATCCCCATCCGTCCAAAATTGTGAGAACCACTGGCCGCATGAAATTATTATACCAAAAATTTATCGAACCACGAAAGTCGCTCTACCTCATCCCAAATCAGACCGCATAAAAATATTCTGATTTTTTGCTCTCTCTCGGCCCGGGGTAGCCTCCGAACGTTCTTCTTTGAGATTAGGTGTCGCTCATTTATTAATTTACAAAAGACAAAAAATGTTGAGGCTGCGCCTTTAAAGAAATTAAAGGCCCACAAATTTGTGGGCTCGATAGAAAAATTAATCTTGGCGACTGGTATTAGCTGTAAGGTGTCTTCCGTTGCCAATCTATATTGGAGCGAACCCCTAATCCATTAGAGGGACTTACGGGGTTCGACTGGAACGAGTACGAGGCAAAATTCTAGCAAGAATTTATGCCGTGCCCGAGAATGGGTTAGGGTTAAGCGACAAGTTTGCAAAAAACCATGATGTTTGGTACAATATTTACGTTAGTTATAATTTTAATCTTTAGTTCTGTAGTCGTACGTCGCCAAAGGCTTTGACGACGGCGCGCGGATAAGTTTCACAAAAGTGAACATGGACTACTACTTAACTTTCAAACAATATGTTTTCAGGTTTAAGCCCGTTGATAACGGCAGTTTCGGCGTTACTTCCAGGATTAGTAATCGGTTATCTCATCAGGCATTTAGTTTCCAGTAGAAAAACCAACCTTGCCGAATCAAGGGCGGAAGCAGTACTAGCAGATTCAAAAGCAAAGGCTCAAGATTTAATTCTCGAAGCCAAGAATAATGCTTTTAAGATACTCGAAGAAGCCAAAAAAGAAGAAAAGGAGAGGAACTCTCAGCTTTCAAGGATAGAAAATATTTTAACTAAAAAAGAAAGTGAACTTGATCAAAAAGGAAAAGAACTTTCTTCAGAAAAAGAAACTCTTAAACATAGAGCGATTGAGTTAACTAGCCTCAAAAGCGAACTTGAACAATCAAGAGAGAAACAGTTAAAGGAACTCGAAAGAATATCCGGATTGGACAGAGAAAAAGCTAAAATTGAACTGGTCAATAAAACAGAAGAAGAATACAAAGATGATTTGTATAAATTAATGAAGAAGCTTGATAATGAGAATCGGGAGGAACTTGAAAAAAAGGCCAGAGAAATAGTGACCATGGCTATTCAAAGATATGCATCTTCCCAAATAGCCGATGCTATGACCACAGTTGTAAGTTTGCCTTCAGATGAAGTGAAGGGGAAAATCATCGGTAAAGAAGGGAGAAATATTAAGGCAATAGAAAGACTGACCGGAGTAGATATTATAATTGATGATACTCCGGAAGCTCTTGTTGTATCAGGATTTGATCCGGTCAGGCGCCAAATAGCCAAATTAGCCATTGATAAGCTGATAGCTGACGGTAGAATTCATCCGGCAAAAATTGAGGAAATGGTGGAAAAAGCCAAGAATGAAATAAACGAAAAAATTAAAGAAGCGGGGGAAGCGGCGCTTTTTGAAACAGGAGTAGGTCCGGTAGACCCGAAGCTTACATACTTGCTTGGCCGGCTGGCATTCAGAACAAGTTTTGGGCAGAATGTTTTGCTTCACTCAGTTGAGATGACCCACATTGCTGGGATGCTTGCAGCCGAGTTGGGTGCCGATGTTTCTATTGCTAAAAAAGGTGCCTTGTTTCACGACATAGGCAAAGCCGTGGATCACGAAGTCCAAGGAACCCATGTGGAAATAGGTAGAAAATTACTTTCAAAGTTTGGAGTAGATCCAAAAGCCATTCTCGCAATGGAGGCCCATCACGATGAATATCCTTATGCAATTTTAGAAGCAAGGATAGTCACGGCGGCTGATGCTATCTCGGGAGCAAGGCCCGGAGCGAGAAAAGATACGGTTGAAATTTATCTGAAACGGCTTGAGGATTTGGAAAGGATTGCCGGGTCATTTGACGGAGTTGAAAAATCATATGCCATTCAGGCCGGAAGAGAATTGAGAATATTTGTTACACCAACTAAAATTGACGATTTGAGCGCACTCAAGATGGCAAAAGATATTGCCAAAAAAATAGAAGAAGAAATGAAGTATCCCGGAGAGATAAGGGTAAATGTTATTAGGGAGACAAGAGCGATAGAATACGCCAGATAATTTATCGCTCCACCTCATCCCAAATCAGACCGCATAAAAATATTCTGATTTTTTGCTCTCTCTCGGCCCGGGGTAGCCTCCGAACGTTCTTCTTTGGGATTAGGTGTCGCTCAATTTTTTAAAATTTAAAGCCCGCGTTTCCGCGGGCTGTCAGTATTAGTCAATGCTAAGATTCAAGGATAAATCTAATACTACCTAAGAAGATCCAGTAAATCTCAAGACATATTCCCCATCCAACCACGGCCCTGCGGAAATTGGGTCTTTCCACAGGGGGTGCTTGATTTTTTCACATAAAACCTTGATAATTGGAAAAAGTGTAGGAATTCTAACGGTCGATTAGAATTTATTTAAAATAAGCAATTAAATTAGAATTATAAAAATATGCCAGTAAAAAAAGTTGAATTAGCGGGTAGACTCGCCGAAAAAATGGGAGTCACCAAAAAACAGGGTCTAGAGTGGTTAGACGCTTTTGTCGATGAGGTCACCAAAGTCATGAGATCAGGCGACAAGGTCAACATAACCGGATTTGGCATCTTTAAAGTTTCCGACAGGAAAGCCAGAGAAGGTCGAAATCCAAGAACCGGCGAGACCATTCATATTGCCGCTTCCAAGAAACCAAGATTTACCCCAGGTAAGTTATTGAAAGAAGCTATCAAGTAAATTTAGTATCTCGAGATATTAAAAACTAAAACCCCATCAGAATGGGGTTTTAGTTTTGACAAGCTAATTTTTTAAGAATATAGATAGGGTATATAGGTTCTTTGACAAGAGGACTCTATGCAAGAATATGCTTTGTGTCTTCCTGGTACGTATCCCCGGTTAGGGCCTCACGCTGGAACTTTACACGCTCTCCGTAATGCAGCATCACAAGGACTGCTGGAGCAAGACCCCTCTTTCGTAGCCACCAGTTCAGTCTCATTTATTCCGGCATCTATTTATATCCAAAGATCGGAAGAAGATCATAAAGAATTTGAAGAAAGATTAATCAGTTTGAGAAAAAAACATTTTGTAAGTCTGCACCCGAATTTTAGAAAAAAAGCAGTAATTGATTTTTTATCGATTGCAGGATTATTGATCGCAGCTCATGAGACTGGCAGGATAAGAAATCCATTGACAAGTCATGCGGCTTTATTGGCACTGGGGTTTCCAGCCTACAAAATAATCGAGAAGGGCGTAAAAGATATTTTTTCAGTTGAATCTCTTCTTGTTTATGACAATCTTCGAAAACTTTTGCTTAACACTTTGAAATTTGACCGGATTTTTAATTCACCTATAAAAATAGAAGTGCCGGCGGTAAATTTAAATACGGCCGGTTGGACACTTGATCAAATTCTTTCCGATCCGCCTCTTTATTTGAATGGGTGGCAAAATCAGGGTTGGGTTTCCGTTACCAACTTCCGGCCGGAAGATGTTAACTTGGAAATAAAATTAAGAAATCTAAGATATGTTGAGGGTGGGATTAACGGGCTTCGGGTATTTGGCCACATTAATTCCGGAAAACACGACGGCGATGGCCAGATAGTTGATACTGCGGCTTTGAGCAATCTCCCTGTTCATTTTGCTGTTAAGGAAGGATACTCCAACATGGTGGTTCTCCACTATAATTCCAAGGCAGAAGGGCCCATGGAGAGATTATTTAAAAATTGGGTTGAGCTTTTAAGCCGTTGTTTTGACATCACAGTATCTGAAAATTCCCGAAAAACCATTCTCGGCTATTTGAGAGTAAACAACGATCTTGGAGAATTGGCAAAACAAAGAGAAAGCTTGAAAAGAATTGAAGAATTACTCTACTATCCATGGTTAGACAGTACGAGCAAGCAGATAATAAGACAACATATCAGAGATATTAAAGAAACTATGCGTAAATTATCTTATGCTAAGAAAAAAAGAATAAATTTTCTTTTTATCAGTTCCGATCCTATACCCGATGCTCATTTTAGCGACTTTACTCAAGAGCAAATGTTGGAGGGAATGAATATTGGATGGAAAGCCGGTTGGGATGCTGTTCCCAAAATAAACAAACTGATTGCATAGTTAAATGAGACAAATTAATATCTGTTCCGATGTCGTTATTATCGGCGATGGAATCTCAGCTCTTTCTTTGGCTTATGTTGCAGCTAGACACAATTTAAAGTGCGTTATTCTCGGCAAAAATATTCCCGGAGCAACAAATGCCGCTACGGGATTCTTAGCTCCGCGTTCCGATTATATGCTTCATGACCTTGAATTAGTCAAGAGAACAGCTTATGAGTGTGGCCGTTGGAGAGGAATCTTCAATCCCCAGATAGTCAAACCTCAACTATTTTTGATTCCAATTTGTCAAAATCTTCCTGAAAGCGTGGAAAAATTCAAAGCCCTGTTTAGTTTTTATGATAGAGAAACTGCTCCCAGGCTGAATCAACTTCCAGGCGGTTATTTCAGAATAAGTCGAGCAACTCTGGAAAAAAATGAACCAAATCTAAGGAAGGGCCGTTTTGATGGCGCCTTAGCCCTTTGGGAATTCACCGTTAACCCAATTGAGCTTCTTGAAAAAATGCGTGAAACGGTTGGCAATATGAATGTTGAAAGTGTAAGCATCAAAGATATCCTCGACTACGAAGTGGCTGGCAATCGAATTAATAAAATTGTGGCAACAGACGTCTGCGGTTGCATTGTCAGAATTGATAAATTTCATATCGTTGTTAATGCTGCCGGTCCGTGGATTCCCGATATCTGGAAAATTTTTGGCATTTCCTTGCCAATGAAATTAAATATTGGCGCTCAGGCACAAATTTCCGGCAATTATCTCCGGTCGGGGATTATTACTTTCGGATCTGACAAAAAACATGTTGTGTGTATTCAAAAAAACGGATACGTACAAATTGGACCGACCAACGGTTCTGACGATATAAGCCCACTATATTCCGTTTTCGCCGACATGATTAATGGGGTTGTTCCGGAGATTTCCTTTCTGAAATCCGGATACAGAGTAAGGCCGTTTGCTGTCAATACCCAGCGTCCGGTTATTTGGAACCACAAAAAACATGGTTTTGAAAATTTTTATTCTCTGCATCCTGGAAAAATGGTTTTGGCGCTTCTTGCCGCGGACGAACTTTTGGCAAAAGCTCGGGAAGATGGATGGAGTCAAGCAAACATGTTCCCGTCAAACAAAATTTATGCCCTAGATGGCATGTCTTCATTCAAAAGCAATTTAAAAATATGTTGGTTAACCGTCAAATCTTTTTTTGCACTAGCGCTGTATTATTTGAAATATTTAATAACAAAAAACCCTTAAGAGGGTTTTTATTTAAGCCCGTTATCTTTCAGAAACTCTTTGATATCTTTGGAGGAAATAACAAAAACAAAATTTTTTGAAATAGATACGGCTATGGTCATACCGATAACCTGGCCTTGGTCATTCATTACTTTTCCGCCGGAAAATCCCGGTTCGGCGCTGTCACGCAGTCTATACATAATTTTAACTCCGGTTTTATTTTCTGGCATCTCTGGAAGAAGCGCTTCTATTTCTGCCGAAAAAGTGTGGTTAATAAGATCCACGAAAACCGAAACGGGTCGGTTATTTTTGTCAAAGTATCCGGCCGTAACAGGACCAAAACCGCTTATATAAACCCTACTTCCGTCAACCTTTGCATCACTAAACCTAGAAGTCTTTAACAATATTGCATAAGGGTTTGGATTGGCAAAATTTCCAATTCTTCGGGCTTTTTCCATGGTCGCAACATCTGTCTTTAGGACCATCATGTCTTTGAGTGTCCCTTGTTCTCCAATTGCCACCAAGTAAAGAGGAAAATTGGTCCACGCCGAACTTGTGATTAAGGTACCCATAAATACATACTCATAATCAAACAGGGGATTTGTCTTTCTTTTTTCCGCCTTAACTTTTTCCATTTCAGGAATTATCTCCATTAGAAGATGGCGGGCAGTAACAATGACACCGGCAGTTTCACTTACATAACCCGTTCCAACAGAGTTGGTGATAATGTTTGAGGTTCCTTTTTCAAGAAAAACTACCGAAATCAGAATTTTATTTTTTTGAGCTTCGTAAACTTTATCTGGTAATGATTCCGAAGAAATAATAATTTTGCCGAAGGGATACATTTCTTCTGTTCTGTTGCGCAGGTCTTGGGCAAAAAGAGGGGCAGTGATTAGTTGTGAAAGAGCTAATACAAATAAAAACAGAGGCACGCAAACACTACCTTTTAGGGATAGAGTCGGCATGTCTCTGTTCTTGGAAAGAAATAGAGTCATTTGCCCTTTCCTTTCTGAAGGATTCGGATACCGGCTGTTTGGAACTATAAACAATAATAAGGCAATTTTTAAACTGAGTCAATAGCAATCTGTTTTAGGTTGAAAAAAAGAGGTTTTGATGATAAGCTAAAATAAAATATTACCATTCGCGGGTATAATCGCTAAGCTCATATACCCGCTTCATTCGGTTGAATTGTAAATAAGTTTCCAATCAGCCTAATTCGCGGGTATAGTACAGTGGTAGTACGACTCCCTTCCAAGGAGTAGACACGAGTTCGAATCTCGTTACCCGCTCCAAGATAAAACTAAAATCCCCTATTGGGGATTTGAATCCAAGAGTCGCTTTAATTCAGATTCTACTGAAGGGGAAAATTTCACTTTCTGTCTGTCTTTATAGTATCGGACAATAACATTTCTGATAAATCGTCCTGCAGCCCAACCGCCTGATACCTGCATGTCAGATCGGCCGGTCATTTTTTTCATGTATGCGGGCAATTCAATTATTCTATAGTCATCCATCCCGAACCGGACGGCAATAACAAATTCCGGAGTTCCACACCACATCGAAACATCCCTAGGACCATCGGAAGTGCCTGTTTTGCATGCAACTTGCTGTTCAATGCCGCGCATTGATATTTTGGCAGTACCAATTTTTGTGACAGCTCGCATTAAGGCAAGCATTTTATTGGCGGTTTTCTTAGAAAGGACCCGTTTTTCATTCGGAGTATCAGCTTTATACAGAAGATCATCGCCGTAAGTGTTTTTAATTTCTCGGATGAGTGTCGGTTTGATATAGTTTCCGCCCCGGAAGAAAACGGTATAAGCATTTGCCAGTTCGATAAGATTCACATCCGAAGCCCCGATAGCTGTCGGCAAAAGGGGAACAAGTCCGCCCCTTATCTCATAGTGGGGCTTTTTAAACCAAATTTTTCCGTCGGAATCTCTGACTATGCCCGGGTTTCCCCAGACACCCATTGAGTTGGCCAATTTTAGAATTGGTCCCATGCCTAATGAACGGGCTTCGTTGAGGGTGGCAAGATTCACCGACCGAATGAGTCCGGTTGAGAAAGGAATGTAGCCGATCGGCACAGGGTTTTCTTCTTGAAAATTCTTTGGCGTCCAGATTTTACCAGGACCGCTGCCCCTCATGCTGAAAGAGCAGTTGCATATCTTGTCAAAAAAATCCTTATGGGAGTATTCCATTGCCGCAGCATAGGTAAAGGGTTTGAAACCCGAACCCGGTGAACGTGATGCCATTGCACGGTTATATTGGCTTTCATCAAAATTATTTCCACCGCTTAAAGCCAGAATATTTCCGGTTTTTACTTCTATTACAATAAAGGCGCCATTTAGCCGGTCTTTTTGTTCTTTGCCTTCGTTCAGCAGCGCCAGATGTTTCTCAAATTCTTCCGAGGTAATTTTTTGGATTGATGGGACAAAAGTTGTATAAATCCTCAATCCGCCGTTTTGGGATATCTCATCTTCATTGTGTCCTGATGTCAAAAGCATTTCTTTCACCATTCGATTGCCATAACCATATTCGGGGTTTTTCCAAGACTCTAGCTTGGCCAATGCTTCCGTATCGGGATTTTTATCTTTTTGAAATAAATTTTCCTCGTATTCCTTTTGGGATATGGATCCGCGGTATTTCATTTGCTTAAGGACAAAATTATATCGGTCTTTAGCGGTTGCCAATCGAATGACTTCTTTTATTTTTGCTGCTTCATATTCTTCCTGCAACTTTGCGATTGCTTCGGGAGAAGTCCCTTCCTCTATTTTTGGTTCGGGCGGTTTGTGAAAAATCGGGTCATAAAGAGCGGGATTTTTATTAATACTCGCAAGCATGGCGGCCTCTTTGATGGAAAGCCGTTCTTTGCGGATATTTTTGCCCCAATAGCGCTTAGCTCCGGGAACAACGCCGTTGGCCCCGTGGCCAAGCCAGATTAAGTTCAGATAAGTTTCGAGAATTTCCTTTTTTGAATAACGTTTTTCTATCCGAATTGCTAGTCTTGCTTCCTTTAATTTCCGATTGTAGGTACGGGCTCTGGTTTTGAAATCAGGTACTTCATCGGCAAAAGCGAGTCTTGATAATTGCTGGGTTATGGTGCTTGCCCCACCTGATCTCGTCCAAAATTTAAAACCGAATTCATGCGTAGTGTTGCCGATAAGGGCAGAAGCAATGGCATACACATCAATCCCCGAGTGCTGATAAAATCTTTTATCTTCGGCGGCTATAAAAGCATCTTGAAGAAGTTGGGGAACTTCATTTAACCGAGCGCGGTCTCTTATTTCGTCAAAATATTTTCCGATTTCCTTTTTGTTATTAGCATAAACGTAGGAGGCCTTTTTAAATTTAAACTGGGCGATTTTTTCTATATCAAGCGGTTGGCCTTGATCATCATTCAAACAACCTAAATTAAAAAAACAGCCTTTGAAGTAATACACATACCAATATCCCGAAACTACCGTTGCTCCCATGAACAAAAAGAGCAAAAAAAGGACCGCAAATAATTTCTTCAACCATGGCCGGCGTTTAATGGTAAAAATCCAGTAATCTGTTTTAAGCTGTTTTGGGATCAAGTCAAATAATTCTCTTGACTTCCTCCAGAACAAATTCATGGGCCTGTCCTTTTGAATTTTAAACGAGCTTTTGTGTCAATATGTATCACAATGCGAATCAGGTGTAAACTTCCTTTTCAAAAAGTTTGTTTTAGAGTAAAATTGACAAGTGGCAGATGAATATCCCCTCGTAGCTTAATGGATAAAGCAGGACTCTTCTAAGGTCTTGATGGGGGTTCGATTCCCTCCGAGGGGACCAGATAGGAAAGCGGCCCATCCGAAAGTCAATATTGACTCTTGTATAACTTTGGTGTAGAATATTGGCCAAGTTCATTTATAAATTCGATGAAGGAAGAGTCGTTAAATGACTAACCAAGAAGAGCTTAGCGGTCAATCGCTTAATACTAGAAGTATTTCAGATTCTATAGGTAAAGTTTTCCTAGATACTGATGGCTCTGTCTGGAGACTATTATTTCAAAATGGATCTAAATTTTTAGGACTGTACAAACCTAAAAAACTAGAATTTATTCGAGACCAGTCTAGTCTTGCTGAATCTGTTGCAGAATCAGTCCAAAGAGCAACTATTGAAATGCTGGATAGTTGGAATACAACTATTGCCAAACCGGAAATAGATAAGCTCGCAGACTTAATAAGCCCACTGGTTGATACATGCATAAATGCGGGTGAGAAAAAATTCCGAAAGGAATTACTTGATGCACTTGGGACACAGGGCGAAAAGATGTTCTCATCCTTTGCTAATGACAAGTTTGAAGAAATAGGTAGGGCCTATGAACAAGATAGGAGACAAGAGCGTGTCTTTCAAACGGATGGGCCATTCCCAGTTAATACTCGTTTCCGTTGGCAACTTATAACCCCTAAATACACTTATACGGCTTTCTGTTTGGATGTTCCTCCTCAACGAAGAACCATAGATATGTGTGGGGTGAAGAGAAGGCTTGTATTTCCTTGGGTACGCTTTATCGTTTATTTCGTGAACGGCGAATTATATGAAGACGTTCCTAGCGGTGACAATGACCATGGTCACTGTGGTTTAGGTGTTTTTTATGGATCAAAAAAACTTCAAAGTCAAAACGAGGCTTTGTACTTTTGCAATCTGCCAGAAGTAAACTATCAGTTACCCTTCGGAACTTGTTTAGGTTCTGGCCGACCTCCAATAAAATTATCTGACCCTAACTGGAATCTAACATTATTGGATTGGTTCTGGGGAAGCGGTTTTTACGATGGCCAACCGTGGTCAACCGAATTGTGGCGCCAAGCAGCAAGTACAATCCCAGAAGTAAGTAATATCGAAGAATGGGAAAAATTCTCAATGCGCGAGGACTCTTTACTGGCTGTCTGTAAATTACCTTGGATACAATGTGATTATAACCTGGGACAAATGGTAAAAGCGGTCCTAGATTATATAGCCCAGAAATATGAAAAATCTCAAGAAAGTTTGGCTCAAAAAAGAGATGGTCAGCTAAAACTACTTGCATCACAATTTCGTGAACAACTTGAGGAAAAAATTCTTTTTTTGGGAGCACATTTCAGTGTTCCTCAAAACATGGTTCAAGGTGCCAAAGATTTTCTTTCAGTGCAAATAACCAATCTTGTAGTTAAACTGACTACTTCTCTCAGAAGGCGTTCCAAAAAGATGGGTAAAGATTTTGGTGAGCACTTCGTAGAAGAATTACAGCAGAAAGGAGAATGATTATGCCTATGTACCCAGTATGGATTCACGATAAGAATACGCCTAAACCAGATACGCCAACCTTGTATGAAATTAGTGCTAATGGAGTGTTTCTTCACAAAGAGACGCCGTTTTGGAAAGCTATCGTTCCCGTGGAACGAATTAGCATACTAGAAGAACAAGAGCCTAAGTTTGAATTCCTGTTGCCCCCAATACCTAAAGAAATATTAAAAACAGTTGCACAATTCTTTGCTTGGATTACTCACAGGCAAAACACTGAAGCCCTAGCACTTTTGTGGTGGAGTGGATCTGATGTAGGAGGTTACAATATTACTGTCCCGCCTCAGGCAGTGGCTTATGGAAGAATCGAATATGATATACCTCAAAAAGAAAACCATCGTCTCATAGGAACTCTGCATTCACATGGCAGGATGTTGGCATTTCATTCATCAATTGATCATCACGATGAGATAAACTTTGACGGAATACACGGAACATTTGGTGGATTTTATTTCTATCGTAATTCCTTCAACCTAAGCTTACAGGCATGCATAAATGGAACTAGGTTTACTCTTGATCCAGGTAAATTGATAGAAGGCGTTGTAAAACAGCCCATAGCTGTTTACTACTCTTACCCTAAGTATAAACAAGAAGAATATGTACTAGCTGGTGAAGAAAAACTTTTGCCAGAAAAGTATGAACCGCCTGAAGAATGGCGAAATAGCGTTAGGTTAATGAAACAAAGGGAAGAAGAGTAAATGAAGAGAGTTGCAATAGTGGGTTTAGGAGGTATAGGTAGTAATCTTGTTGAACCTCTCTGTAGAATTTTAGCCTACTCTGACTCAGATAATGAAAAAATTCCCAAGCGAGTCATATTGATAGATGGTAAGGCCTATAAAGAGCGCAATCGTGAGCGTCAAAAATTTTCTGCTTTAGCAAATAAAGCAGAGACTACAAAAGAATGGCTTGAGCTGATGTTTACAGAGTTAAATATTGAATCTAAACCAGTCTTTGTAAATTCAAATAATATTTTGGCATTAATTCGAGAAGGTGACGTAATCTTTCTTGGCTGTGATAACCATGCGACTAGAAATCTAGTATCAGGCCACGTTGCCTCTTTGGATAATGCTCTGCTTATTTCTGGGGGCAACGAGCTGTACGATGGCAATGTTCAAGTATATGAGAGGCGTGGGGGCAAAGACATTACACCCTCACTCACATTTCAGCATCCAGAAATCGAGAGTCCAATTGATCGTAATCCAGCAGAATTATCATGTGAAGAACTTGCTAAAGCTGGGGAGCCTCAACTTCTAGTTGTTAACTTAACGGTAGCAACTTTAATGCTGAATGCCTTTGTTCTGTGGCTTAATGGTTTTGGTCCTTATTACGAAGTATATTTTGATCTTCAAACTGGTAATGTACGCCCAGTTAGGCAAAAATTGACTAGCCCTTGACACTGGTATTGTAGTGTAATATACTATCGAAAGATCCGTAAACAAGGAAAAGAGACCTAAAATGCTTAAGCTTGCAACTTCTGTTGCGCCGACTGCGACTACTACCAAAACCGACAGACTACGTGTTGTCTGTGGTGCGAATACCCAAGAACTTGAAGGTATGCTTGGATATACCGTGCGTGAGGTTCGCAACAACCTTCGCGAAGTCATGAATATCGGTGATGACCACACTGTGATCTTGGTCAATGGCAAGCAACTTGCAGATGAGGGCGTATTCCTTGATGGCAACGAAGAGCTGGAATTCAAAAAGCCAGCAGGCCAAAAAGGTTAGTTCCTTACTTTAGTCAGAAGGCATAATCTCATACAGGCCGAGGAAACTCGGCTTTTATATTTTCTGTACACAGTACGCTTTTCACCCTATCTCGTGCTAAAATATATGGTAAGTGGTAGGATAGGGTAAATTCGGGATGTAGTGTAACGGTAGCACGAGACGTTTGGGACGTTTTAGTCCGAGTTCGAATCTCGGCATCCCGACAAAAATGGAAGATAAAAACAAAAACTTAGAGGAATTGAAAAATCTTCGCGAAGAGATTTTAAATTTATTAGAAAGCGGCTTGGGCAATAAAGAACGCGAGGGACTTGAAAAAGCCCTTGTTATAATCAACAAATATTTAAATAGAAATGGAAAAAACGCCTAAATCTAAACCAGAAATTTCTAAAGAAGTTACCGATGCAGCTTTATTTACCAAAGAACAGCTGACTGAAGATGCAGGAAAATTAGAGAAAATAGAGGAAAATCTTTCAGAGACGCAAGAGGAAGTACCGGAACAAACCATCAAGGTGATTTCCTTGATAGGCCGCAGTCGAGACACTTTGATAAGATACGCTCTTGCGTTGTCGATTTTTGTATCAATCGGAGCTCCGGTTTATAGAGCAAGCCGATCGGGAGATATACCGAAAGAAACAAAAACCGTTGAATTAGCAAAATCAAAAAGCCGTGGAGAGGAAACAGTTCATAAATATGATTCCGTAGATTACAAAAAACTTCTAGAGAGTGTTAAGAAACGACTCGAAAAAGAAGGAATAAAAAAAATGTCAGACTTGATAGGAGGAGTATATCACGATAATGAGACTTTTGCATTAGCACGATCAATCAAAAAGCATATTTATGCTGAAGATTTTATAAATACAGAAGAAATTAGAGCAAGGAAAAATGCGGATATGTTGGATGAGGAGAGATGGAGAGATTTGTTAAAAAGAATAGATTACTCGAATCTTTTGAAAAGCGAGAGTTCGTCGTTTGGAATTAAGCTGGTTAAGCGACTGGGTTATCATCGATACAAAAGTTTCAATGATAGAATCGTTACAACTTCTCAAATTCTAAATAGACGAGCCGGAAACATAAATAAAAAATATGGCAGCGAGTGCATCCGATTAAGTCCCGGATTTTTGGCATCGGTGGTTCTGCAGGAAGGGATGGCAAGAGAAATTGATTATCCTGGTTTCCAAGACAATAAGTACATAGATACCATGGGTAGTATCGGTGCCGACAGTTTGGGGACTGATGTTGATAATTTAATTCGTCGAGGTCTTCTGGAAACTAATTTTAAAGAAAAAATGATGCCGTATGATTCGTTTGGAATAGTGAAAAATTTTTTTTCTAAAGAAGTTTTTGGCACCGAAAACACCCAGCCAATAGAAGAGGGGGTTGGCAGTAATGAGGCAGGAATGAGAACTGTAGCCAAAATGTTAAAAACAAAGGACATGATTGAGGCGGTAGGAGCCCTTTTGATGGAAAAAATTATTTTTATAATTGATGATATTGGAGTTGAGAGATGGCTAGAATTCAGCGAGGACGAACAAAGATGGGTTGCGTACGCGGCTTATCAGTGGGGACACAGAAATGTAATTAGATTATTAAAAGACCACTTGTTGTTAATTGATGGGAAAAAAATTCCTTTAACAAATTTTGTCAAATACAAAAATGGGCGGCCCGAAGGAAGAGTGGATAGCGTCAAAAATTTTATATACAGAAACAACGGCAGACCGCCAAGAGAGTGGACTTCAAATACTGATTTCCACAGTATGGCGTCAATTGTTACTGTTTCAGCTAAGGTGGCGGATGCTTTTTTCAAAAAGTATTTAGCCAATACTAATTCTGCGAATAAATAATAAAAAAAATTATTTTATTATTTCATTTGCTTTTTCAAGCATTTCTTCGGCTTCTTCTGGGGTTGTGTCGTCAACATCATCCCCATAGTCAGAGGTGTTGACAGTCGAATCCCCCGGCTCTTCTTTTTCGAGCTTGTCTAAACCAACTATCTCAACTGATGCATTATCATCTAACACATCGTCGCTTGTTTTTTGATTGTTATTCATAATTTATTTTAACACAGATGGGGGGCTAGTGGGAATTGAACCCACGACCGCGCTTCCACAGAGCGCTGTGATAACCATTTCACCATAGCCCCCATAAATTTATTCTTTATCATAACACATTAAGACCGATCTTTCAATCAAAAAATATCAACTTTTTAATCTTTACTTAATTTTCTAAAACATTAAAATTTATATCATGAGCAATCATTTCAAGACATATCTGGCGATGTTAATTTTAGTCGCGCTTGTTCTTGTTGTATTTTTATGGCGAGAAAGTATCCGAAACAAATCTTCTGAAACGCAAGGGGGGCTGGGCAGCGATCTTTACCAAAAAACTGAAAATCCGGCCCAGAATCTACCGACAGTTAATCCGTTGAAAAATAAACCAGAGGTTAATCCTTTAAGCGAAGCTAATCCTTTTTCCGGCATAAAAACTAATCCCTTCAAATAATTATGAAACAAAATAAAATTATTTTTATACTTTACTTGGCTGGAGTCGGCATATTGTCTTTTTTTGCTGTTCAAGTGTTTGCCGGTATTTCGGATATTCAATATCCGGTTTCCCAGCTTGGAAATTGTAAAAGTGAATCCGAATGCCGGAGTTATTGTGATAGACCTGAGAATATTTCGGCCTGTTTAAATTTTGCTGAACAGAACAATTTAATGCCGAAGGAAGAGCTTGAAATGGCCAAAAAGTTCGCGGCCTCAGGCAACAAGGGTCCCGGCGGATGTACTGGTAAGGATTCTTGTGAAACATATTGCAATGACATTTCTCGCATTGACGAGTGTGTTTCGTTTGCCGAGCAAAACAGCTTGATACCGCCTGATGAGCTACGGGAAGCTCAAAAAGTACGCAATGCAATTAAACGAGGTGTTAAACCGCCGGCTTGCGGCAACAAGAAATCGTGCGATAGCTACTGCGGGAATCCGAGCCATATGGAAGAATGTGTTACCTTTGCGTCTGAAGCCGGTTTGATGGGTGATCAGGAGAAAGAAAATGCCCAAAAAATGTTGCAGGCCCTCAAAAGAGGAGTTAAACCGCTACCTTGTCGAGGCAGACAGGCCTGCGATGAATATTGCCAACAACCAGACAATATGGAAGTCTGTATGAATTTTGCGATTGAAGCCGGATTTATGGACGCAAAAGAAGCAGAAATGGCGAGAAAAACAAAAGGCAAAGGTCCGGGCGGGTGCAAAGGCAAAGAGGAGTGTGAATCATTTTGTAATAATCCATCTAACCAAGATATATGTTTTAAATTCGCCGAAGAGAATGGAATGATCACCGAAGAAGAATTGAGCAGAATGAAAGAAGGGATGAATCGAATGCGCGAAGACATAGATAGGATGCCAAGCGAAGCAAGGGACTGCTTGAGATCAGCTCTTGGTGAAAAAACAATGAACAAAATCCAGTCGGGAGAACTCACTCCCGGACCTCAATTGGGAGATGCAATTCAAGGTTGTTTCCAAAAAATGCCCCCGTCGATGGAAGGCGAGCCAGGGCAAGAACAAGAAAGACAAGAACATGAAGGAAGACCGGGCATACCGCCGCCAGAAGGTAGCGAATTCCGCCGCAGCCCCGGAGGATGTTCTACACCGGAAGAATGCCAGAGTTTTTGCTCTCAAAATCCAGAAGCCTGCCAAAATTTTCAACGATCAGAAGATAAGCAAAGATCTAATGAGCAAAGGCCAATCCAAAATCAATTTCCTCCACCAGGAGAAAGAGAGGAGCCGCGCGAATGGGAACGAAGAGAACCACAAGACAAACAAATACCCCCAGAGTTTCAACGACCAGAAATGCCTATGCCAAGCGATGAGATGACTCCTCCGCCAGGATTTGTGCCTCCATCAGAGTTTGAAGGCCGCATGCCGATAGAACAATCCCAACCGCTTGAACCTGTACCTCAAATGCAGCAGCAGTTTCAAGAACCTCAAAGAGAAATGCTACCACCTCCGCCTCCACCATCGGAACCAGCGCCCCAATCATTACTGAACAATAAATATCTTGGGGCTATTTTCCGATTCTTACTTAATAACTAAATCTCTGTCAGTAAATTGGTATATATTACTTTTGACAAAAATTATTTTCGATGCTATCTTCTTGCTAAATTGTACACTGACAAGGAACAGTAATGTCCAGTCGGGAATATCCGCTCAAACACGTCCGTCTTGAACAGCTTTCCAGTGCAGGGTTCAACGTTGCCGATTTCATTTGTTTTCCTCCGAATACTCTACGAGGCCGTGAAGAAGAACTAAAAGCATTTCTCGCCAAACACGGCACGATTTCATGCCGGCATTTTCACCAGGACGAGAAAACCCACTTCAAATGCCCGGTCAAATACGAACAGACCGACTTTGATACTATTTTGTCTTTTTGCCTTGCAAACAATGAAGGAAACAACGAGGCCAAAACAGCTTTTTATACCTTGTGTAATGAAGCAATCAATGTAAAGGAATCTGTTTGCGCTGGAAATATTCTGGTACTGAACGAGCATGCAATTTGGGTTGAGTATTTCTATGGGCCCGGAACCCCAAGAGACCTTGAATCAAAAGGTCCGGATGAACTGAAGACCTACGGAAAAGTTGATGGCCAGCCGGCTGAAGGCGAAAAACCGCCTGATGACATCCTCCGCATGGTAAGGAATGCCAGGAAATTTAAAGCGTTGGACAACAAGGCCTACATTTTGGAGTTCTCACTCTACTCGTATCCTATGGGTCGCGACCAGACCGATATCATCTGTTGGGAGTGGTGTTGGGGATGGCTACATTATCAGATGCAGGCCAATAGATTTCTTCTCGATCAGCTCAAAAAAGCGAACGAGCGTATTACTAAATTGGAAGAGAAACTTTGTAGACAAACTGCGTTTACGGAATATACTGGCGGAATATACCGAAGATCAAGCAGGTGATATGTTGAGAGGGGCAATAGCCCCTTTTTTTATTACAAAAAACAAGCTATTATTTAAGACATGACCCACACAGAAATCCGCGATAAATTCCTTAAATTTTTTGAAGAGAGGGGACACAAGATAGTACCCTCATTTTCACTTGTGCCGGAGAATGATCCATCGGTACTTTTCACAACCGCCGGAATGCAACCGATGATCCCATATCTTCTTGGTGAGATTCATCCTGAAGGTAAAAGAATTGCAAATTCACAAAAATGTTTTCGTGCGCAAGACATTGAAGAGGTAGGAGACAACAGACACACAACCTTTTTTGAAATGCTTGGGAATTGGTCATTCGGTGATTATTGGAAAAAAGAACAGCTCAATTGGATTTTTGATTTTTTGGTTAATGAAGCAAAAATCAACCCTCAAAATTTGTATATAACTGTATTTGCCGGCAATAACCAAATTCCCCGAGATACTGAATCGGTTCAGATCTGGAAAGAATTATTTAAAAAAGTAGACATAGAAGCTGTTGATTTAGAAAATGCTGAACAGGAGGGCATGCGTAACGGAAGAATATTTTATTATAGCGATAAAAAAAACTGGTGGTCATTATCCGGAACACCCGAAGAAATGGCCGTTGGCCAACCCGGTGGTCCTGATAGCGAGATGTTCTATGATTTCGGAAATACCGAACAACACGATTTCGAAAAATATGGCCCAGCGTGCCACGTAAACTGCGATTGCGGACGTTATCTTGAAATCGGAAACAATGTTTTCATGGAATATCAAAAACAGGCAAACGGGTCATTTAAACCGTTGCCTCAAAAAAACATAGACTTCGGCGGAGGACTTGAAAGAATAACAGCTGCTTCCCAAAACCAATCTGATATTTTTTCAACCGACTTTTTTGAGACAATAATGGAAGCGGTTAAAAAACATGTGACTAAACCTTTAGACGGAGAAAGAAGTTTAAGGATAATTTCTGACCATTTACGAGCTTCTGTATTTTTAATCTCGGAAAAATTAAGACCTTCTAACAAAGATCGGGGTTACATTCTACGAAGATTGATACGTCGTGCGACAATGCACGCAACACTTAGAGGGGGCGATAAATACCCATTCATGGAAATATTTGACTCCATCATCGATACCTACAAAGACACTGCTTACTATTCTGAAATAAATGCTAACCGTGAAGAAATAGAAAAGGTGCTCCATGAAGAAGCCCAAAGGTTTAGTTCACGAATTAGAGAAGGTGAAGAACACTATCTTAAATTCGGTAAAAAGATTTCTGGTGAAGAAGCCTTTTTGCTTGAACAAAGTTATGGCTTCCCAATTGAATTACTCAAAGAATTAGCAAAGAGAGATGGTAAAGAAATTGATGAGACTAGATTTAGAAAAGAAAAAGAACAACACCAGGAAATATCCCGTGCCGGAGCAGAGAAAAAGTTTGGCGGACATGGGTTACTGATGGATACGGGTGAGCTGAAAGCGGGGAATGAGGAGGAACTGAAAAAAGCGACACGGCTTCATACCGCAACGCATTTACTCCATGCTTCTTTAAGAAAAGTTCTGGGACCAGATGTCCATCAAGCAGGTTCAGATATTACATCTGAAAGATTGCGATTTGATTTTACTTTCCCGCGCAAAATGACCCCTGAAGAAATAAAACGAGTTGAAGATATGGTAAACGAAGCGGTGCAAAAAGATTATTCTGTCACTAAAGAAGAGCTGTCTTACGAAGATGCCATCAAATCCGGTGCTTTGGCTTTCTTCAAATTAAAATACCCGCCAAAAGTAAATGTTTATTCGGTTGGCGACTTTTCCAAAGAATTGTGTGGAGGCCCTCATGTTTCTCGTACCCGTGAAATCGGTAAAATTAAAATTACCAAAGAAGAAGCTATCTCGGCCGGAGTTAGAAGAATCAGAGCTACGGTTGAATAAAAAACTCACCGGGTTGGTGAGTAGTGTTGCTTAAGGTAGGAATGTATTTCCCGGTTTGCAGTTAGGATCGCATTATTTCGGATGATCTTTGATCTCTTTTTCAACCTTTCTACACAGTTCTTCAACATCTCTTGGGTCTGACATTTTCATAATCCTTTATTGTAAATTTCCTGTCTAGAGGATACTATTTTAATTATTCATGTCAAATTTTTGGCAACAATTTCCCAGGCCCTTTTTTGTTTTGGCGCCGATGGCAGATGTAACGGACATGGCATTCCGGCAGATTATATGTGAAACCGGTAAACCTGATGTTTTTTATACTGAATTTGTTTCTTGTGACGGATTATGTTCCGAAAAAGGCCGGCCTAAATTAATGCTTCATTTGGCATTCAAGAAAAATGAACGTCCTATCGTAGCCCAGTTTTTTGGAGCTAATCCCAAGAATTTTTATAAATGTGCCCAACGCGCCGTAGAACTTGGCTTTGACGGAATCGATATAAACATGGGTTGTCCGGCAGGAAAAATAGTCAAACACGATTGCGGAGCAGGACTGATACGAACTCCTGAACTGGCGAAAGAAATAATCAGGGAGACCAAGCGGGGAGCGGCATCCGCCGGCCGGCGGATGCCTGTTTCTATCAAAACTCGTATTGGCTACAACAAGATAATTACGGAAGAGTGGATATCATATCTTATTGAAGCCGAGCCAGACGCGATAATTATCCACGGCAGAACAATGAAGGAAATGTCTAAGGTTCCGGCTCATTGGGATGAAATAGGTAAAGCAGGATTGCTTTGCCGAAAAGCGGGTATACCAGTAATAGGCAATGGGGATGTGGTTAGTTATGCGGAGGGTTTGGAAAAAGCCAAACAATATGACTTAGACGGAATAATGGTCGGCAGAGGAATATTCCGCAATCCCTGGATTTTCAATCCCTCAATAGACCCTGCTACAAAAACACCTCAAGAAAAAATTGAACTTCTAAAAAAACACATGGGATTATTTATTGAACTCTGGGGTGACCCTTCGACAAGCTCAGGGCAGGCGAAAAACTTTGATGTCATGAAAAAATTTTTCAAAATCTACATCTCCGGCTTTGACGGTGCTAAAGAATTACGCACAAAACTCATGCAGGCGAAAAATGAAGAAGAATTCACCAAAATTCTTTCAGAATAGCGAACACCTTATCCCTAAAAAGAACGTTCGGAGGCTACCCCGAGCCGAGATAGAGCAAAAAATCAGAAGATTTTTATGCGGTCTTCGTGGGATGAGGTGTTCGCTATTCTGTTGAAGTATTTTCGTCGTTAATAAAACTGTTGATTTCTTGGTGTTTTTGTTGTGATATACTGTAAGTAGATGGCATCTACCAAGATTATCAATGTTCTCAAGGACGACAAATTTGAGGAAATTTTAGATTTATTTAAAGACTCTCTAGCCAAAGAGGTTATATTTGTCCTGCCTAAAACATCAAGGGCTTTCAAAAACGAAGAGCATTTTATTATCCTCGAACATGAAGCCGAAAAGTCTGACAAAAAAATATCGCTTCTTTGTTCCAGTCCTGACATAAACAAGCTCGCAAAAAAATATAAATTTGATGTTCTTTTAACTAAAGCCGTTGATGATGATGAAAACAAAGAAGAAAAAATTGAAGAAGAAACTATTGCCGAACCGGCGATGTATCGAGAAAATAACGATGATAACGAGGAATATCAGTTTGTAACCGTATCCAAAACGAAAAGAGGGCTTGACGATATTGTTAAGCAAGAAGGGCAGTCTCTAAAAGTTACCTTACGGAAAGAACAACCCACAAATCTTGATATAAAGAAAAAGCCCACATATCAATCCGTAGACGACATAAAAAATATCTGGAGAGAACAAAGCGAGCGTGTTTTGGTGGTAAAGGATAGTATGTGGACCGATATTAATAATCGGACAAAGAAATCATTCAAAAATTTTCCCAGAAGATTAATAATCATTCTTGGAGGAGTTTCAATTATCGTGCTTGGAGCCATAATTTACATGACCACGGGAAGCGCCAACATAAGCATAACGCCCCACAAACAACCTCTTGATTTTCAATTAAAAGTCTCAGCCTCTGACAGGTTTTCAGCTGTAGATGCTAGTCTGAATAAAATCCCCGGTCAAATGTTCAACACAGAAAAAAATGCCAGTCAAACCTTTTTTGCAACCGGAGAAAAAGATGTCGCACAAAAAGCCAGAGGCACAATTACCGTGTTCAATGAATACGGAACCACTCCGCAGGTCTTGATTGCTACCACCAGATTTCAAACTTCTGACGGATTGGTTTTTAGAACATTAAAAGGCATAGTCATTCCCGGAACTACGGTAGTGGGTGGCAAAATCATTCCCGGCAGCATAAACGTAGAAGTCATCGCTGATAAGGCGGGACAGGAATATAATGTTCCCGCGAATAAATTTGGCATCCCGGCTTTCAGGGAAAAAGGCGATACCATAAGATATGAAAAAATATATGGGAAATCTGATACTGCCATAAAAGGCGGAATTATCGGAAAGGCAAAAGTAGTCACTGAAATTGACTTTAATACCGCTAAACAGACCCTGACAGATCAAGTGGCAAAAGATGTTCAAGACTCTCTCAAAACCCAAACTGCCGGATTGAAAATAATAAATGCTTCAGCCGTTAAATTAAAAGCTCTGGAATCAACCGCTAAAACAGACGAGGCCACTGATTCGTTTACGATGACAGTAAACGGATCAATAAAAACCGTCGGATTCAAAGAAGATGATTTAAACAATCTTATAAAACAATATGTTGACAAAAAGCAGAACTTCACAATCGTACCCGAAAAAATCACTAAAAATTACGCTGATATAACTTTCGATGAAATCAATAACACCTTGACATTTACTGCAAATATTAAAGGCGATGGTTACGCTAAAGTAGATTCCGATAAAATAAAAACAGACTTAGCCGGCCAAAGCGAGATGGAAATCAAGAATTACTTTAAAGGAGCCGTCGGCATAGATTCAGCAAAGGTAATTTTATCGCCATTTTGGGTCAAAAGAATCCCCCGAAATGGAGAAAAAACAAGTATTCAAATAAACTACTAAATAACATGAAATTTTTCAAAATTTATCATCAGATCAAAGAAGTAACCGCAATGTTAATTATTACGAAAATCCTAATGAACTAAATAGACAAAATTTTAAAAATTCAGGTTTTAATTCTTATGTTATATCTTCAATAGATAGCTCAAATAAATTTTCAAAAACATTTAGAAGGCGATGACTATTTTGATGATTCAGTACAATATCAGAAAGATTATATGGAATCCATTCAGTTGTTATCTGAGCAAGCACAAAATATTTTGGGTTTTGAGCCGGTTGTTATGACTGGTCCAAAAACAAGACGCGGAGGCTATGATAACGTTTTTTACGATAATAACAACAGAAGACTCTATATCATGAGGCAACAAGTTGGTGATGAAACCTCAAAGAGCTATCTCCAAAGCGATGCAGAAAATCAGAAAAAGAAATGGTAATTTGGATTAAAGTTAAACGACGATTGACATTTAAAGGCGTTTTTGATAAGATAAGGGGGCTTTAAAATATCATGTTTTGAGCGGGTTCCATGATTCCTAAGTGGAGGACCTTCCGCTCACGAGGAGTAAAATCAGGAGTATAATCCACTTGTTTTGGCCGTATTATTAATTTTGAAAGAACAAAAAGAAAAATTTAATGGCGTAGTGACAGAAGCCTTGCCCGGCACAACCTTTACGGTTGAGCTAGAGGACGGCCGTAAGATTTTGGCCTATCTTGCCGGAAAAATGAGACTGAATTATATAAAAGTAATGCCTGGCGACAAAGTTGCTGTAGAATTAAGCCCTGACGGAGCAAGAGGTAGGATAACATTCAGATTTTAAAAAATGAAGGTACGAGCATCAGTTAAAAAAATGTGCATCAATTGCAAATTAGTACGACGAAAAGGTCGCCTTTATTGCATATGCAAAAATCCAAAACATAAACAACGTCAAGGTTAAATCGATATTTCTAAAATTTTGATATATCGACATTTCAATAATGCCACGACTACTTGGAATAAATATCCCCGACAACAAAAAAATCCTTTATTCGATGACCTATTTGTACGGAGTTGGCCGCTCTTCGAGCGAAGTTATATTGCGTTCCGCTAATGTGGATGGCAATAAGCTCGCCAAGGATCTTACCGCTGACGAACTCAACAAGATACAGAAAATACTTGAGAAAAGTTATAAAGTAGAAGGAGATTTAAGAAAAGATGTGGGCCAGAACATAAAACGCCTTAAAGAAATTGGAAGCTGGAGAGGATTAAGACATGCTAGAAAACTTCCTATTCACGGACGCTCCAAAACAAATTCCAGGACATTAAGGGGAAATGTAAGAAAGACGATGGGTTCGGGAAGAAAATCGTCATCGGAAAAAACCTGATGAGTTAAACTATATAGCGGGCGACTTAAATGGGAGCCCACTCTGAGCATGGGACAGAAAAAAATAATTACAAAAACAGAAGAAGATATAAAACCCAAAGAGGGGACTGTTAGCATTTCTAAGAAACCTACGAAGAAGCAGGTGATAAATGGAGTGGCCCATATCAACATTTCATATAACAACACACTGATAAACATCAGCGACCTCAAAGGTGATATTTTTGCCTGGTCCTCGTCGGGCTTGCTGGGATTTAAAGGAGCAAGAAAATCAACTCCTTATGCCGCCAACATGGTAGCCAAGGACGTTTTTGAAAAAGTAAAGAAATACAATTTAATGAACATCCGAGTAATTGTTAAGGGTATAGGACCGGGTCGAGAATCGGCCATTCGAGGATTAGCCGGAACTGGTTTAAATCTTACTGCAATACAAGACAAGACCCCCATTGCTCACAATGGCGTACGCAGATCCAAACCCCGACGCGTATAACACGATATTTCGAAATTTCGATATATCGATATATTTTCAATTATGGCCAGATACACAGGACCAAGAGAAAAAATAGAGCGAAGGTTAGGCGAAAAACTTTACCTAAAAGGCGAGAGATCATACTCTCAGAAATCAGCCATGACCAAAAAGCCATACCCGCCTGGTATGCATGGCCAAAAAGGTTCCAGAAAAGCATCTGAATTCGCCCAACAATTGAAATCAAAACAAAAAGTAAAAAATACCTACCGACTATTAGAAAAGCAGTTTAAAAATTACATTAAAAAATCAATAAATTCAAAAAAAGAACCCTACGAATTTATAATTAAGAAACTCGAGAACAGATTGGATAACGTCGTCTTTCGGATGGGATTCGGCCAATCAAGAGATCAGGCAAGACAGCTTGTTGGTCATGGACACATTTTGGTAAACGGTAAAAAAGTCACAATTCCTTCGTTTGAAGTGAAAATAGGCGACAATCTCAAGATAAGAGAAGGAAGCTTGAAAAGCCAGTTTTTCACGACTTTTATGCCGATATGGCTGAAAAAATATGATCCACCCGCCTGGATTATGCTGGATAAAGAAAAGATGACAGCAAAGATAAAGGGCTTGCCCACGATTCAGGAAAGCGGAATAAATGTCGGGGACCTGCAGGCAATAATTGAGTTTTACAGTAGATAATAAGAGCTAATGGCTAATTGACTATAGACAATGGCTATAGTCCAAAGTCCATAAGCCCTAAACGACATTCATGTTACAAATACCAGAACAAGTTAAGGTATTGTCGAGGGAGGGATCAAAAACTACATTTGAAATATCTCCTTTAATGCCAGGCTATGGAGCCACGATAGCAAATCCACTAAGAAGAGTCTTGTTGTCATCTTTAGAGGGAGCCGCTGTCACTTCTGTCAAGATAAAAGGAGTTGATCATGAATTCTCAAGCATCCCCGGAGTTTTGGAGGATGTTATTGAAGTAATTTTGAACATAAAGAAAATAAGATTAAAACTGCATAGTGACGGTCCGGTCAAACTTACTTTAGATGTCAAAGGCGAGAGAACTGTAACAGCTGCTGATATTAAACTTACTTCGGATGTTAAGGTGATAAATGAAGATCAGCACATTGCCACAATCACCGACAAAAAAATGGGCCTCAACATGGAACTTGAGATAGAAAAAGGCATTGGTTATGTGCCGGTTGAACAAAGGCAGAAAGAAAAACTTGCCATTGGAGTTATAGCTGTCGACGCTATTTTCTCGCCTGTTAAAGTTGTAAACTTCAAAATAGAGAATGTCCGTGTGGGTCAAAGAATTGACTTCAATAAGATCACAATGGAAATAGAAACCGACGGTTCCATTGAACCGGAAGAAGCATTAAAGAAAGCTTCGGAAATCCTTGTTGACCATTTCAAGTTGGTTTCGGACATTAAGTTAGAAGAAAAGGTTGCCGCAAGGTCCAAGAAAACCAAAACAACTTCCAAGAAAAAGTCCAAATAATTTACAAACATGCGACGAGGTAAACAGAGAAAATTCGGAAGAAAAATGGGACAAAGAAAAGTGCTTTACCGAGCGTTGGCGACAGCATTGATAGAACACGGCAAGATAAAAACGACCGAAGCCAAAGCCAAATCATTATCCGGCTACATAGACAAATTGATCACCTCAGCCAAGAAACAAACTCTCGCCGCAAGAAGATTGCTTTTGGGTCAAATAGGGGGAAAGGCTGTAAAAAAACTAATGACTGATGTGGTTCCTCGATTTGAATCAAGAAAGGGCGGATATACCAGGATCATAAAACTCGGCCAGAGAAGATCAGATAGTGCACCGATGGTTATCATAGAATTTACAAAATGAGGGTAGAATATGGAGGGTAGATAGTTGTAATACTTTCTACTTTCTACTTTCTACTTTCTACTTTCATGACTAAAGTTGAAATAGACGCAACAAATAAAACTTTGGGAAGATTGGCATCAAAGATAGCCGTGCTTTTACGCGGAAAAAATCTAACATCATACCAACCCGAGGTTCAACCCCAAATTGAGGTCACGGTAAAAAATGCAGAGAAAGTTAGATTTACCGGTTCCAAATTCGCCACAAAAATTTATTATCATTATTCCGGATATCACAGCGGTATCAGAGCAAGGAAACTGTCCGAACTCTGGGCAACAAGACCAACTTATGTTATAAGAGAATGCGTTTATCGGATGCTTCCCAAAAATAAAACTCGGGATAAAATAATTAAGAATCTGAAATTTAAATAAAATGCCAGTAAAAAAGGCCCAAACAAAAAAAACCTCGGTAAAGAAAGCGGTAAAACATAAGGCGGTAGCCAAACCCAAACCCGAAGCAGTCGAGGAGGTTTTGGTTATCCAAGAAGCTCCTGCCAATGGAAACGGCAAGGAAAAATATTTTCAGGCAATCGGACGAAGAAAAGAGTCCATCGCCAGAATCCGTTTATACACCAAAAAGTCTACCGATACCGTGGAAGAAGAGAAAGCTCTCGTCACCGTAAACGGTAAGGACTATAGAAGCTACTTCTCTGATACTAACCTTTGGAACATTGTTGAATCGCCATTAAGAAAACTAAAATCATTAAATCGCTTCAAAGCAACTGTCATAGTCCATGGCGGAGGTTCAAGGGGTCAGGCCGATGCCATAAAGCACGGCATCGCCAAGGCCTTGGTAGAATTTGACCTCAACTTCCGAAAGAAACTCAAAAAATCCGGGTTCTTAACCCGCGATTCTCGTATCAAAGAACGACGCAAATATGGCCATAAGAAAGCCAGAAAGATGGGACAGTTTAGCAAGAGGTAAACTAAAATCTATAAATCTTAAATTTCTATAATATTCAATCCGCCCCGCTTGTCTATTTCTGCCACTTTATATCCGCCGGAATCCACGACAATATGGTCATTGCCTCTGAACCAGGCAGCCTTTTTAATCTTGACTGAAAATGTTGTTATTAAATCCTTGTCTCCGGCCTTACGATACGGCTGATAATTCATATCCGAAATCCACATTACCCATAATTCATTAGCATTCCACCAGGTAATTTTCTTGCCATCCGGCGATATGGCAAATCCGGCAACAAAATATGCCAAACGCTCGGTTTCGCCGTTTTCCATATTTTTGAATAAGACACCGTTCTTGACATAAAACGGCTCTGCTGAAACGGGCGAAGGGGTTGGAATTTTGGAAGGCGACGGTTTCGGCGTAGGTTTAATTAATGGGGTCGGTGTCGTTTTGAGTGTGGGGTAAAGAAGGCCTTTTATTTCTGCTTTGAAGTTATCTTTTGCTTCTCCTGATTTAGGTAAAAGAAAAATCCTGGAAAAATCATTCACCAAACCTTCCTCTACAATTGCCTTTTTTTGCCAAGAACTGAAATTATCTTTTTGCACACGAATCGTATATTGTCCAGGCAAAAGCCCACTTATCGTATATGAGTTGCCGAAGAAAGAGGTTGAATTTAAAAATTTATCATTCAGATACACATCAGCGCTTTCATTTGATTTAACAAAAATAGATCCAGTTTTAAAAAATTTAGCTTCGGAAAAACTATATTTATACCCTTGGGCGTAGAGAATCACTACAAAACTTAACACAGCAAAAACAACCGCTGCCGAATAAAATAACCACCTTTTTATTGTTTTGGTCATGTCTTTTGCGTTAGGATCTGATAATGGTCAGATGGTTAAGCAATTTTATCATTTTAGAAACTAAAGAAAAGACCGGGTTCGAGAAACGACCTGCCTGCCGGCAGGCAGGCGACGAAAATATAGTTATTCTATATTGAGAAGGAGAGACAAAGAACTCGGTCTTTTCTTTGACTTCCTCTGAAGGCGGGTGTATTTTAGCCAAATTCTTTGTTGCTCGTCCTTGAAGTAGAATCATCTACATCTTCAGACTCGCGTCGCAAATTTGGCTAAAATACACTCCGCTAAAAAGATAAAATTGCTTAACTATCTGACCTTGATTTTATCACAAAATACCTATAAATTTAAATCACCCATGGATAAATTCGTAATAAACGGCGGGAAAAAATTAAGAGGAACAATAGAAGTCAAGGGAGCAAAGAATGCTGCTCTTAAAATTTTTGCAGCTTCTATTCTCACGCCCGAAACGGTTAAAATAAAAAATGTTCCCGAAGTAGAAGACATCACTAGGATATCCGAACTGCTGAAAGATTTAGGGGTTGAAGTAATTCATCCTAAAAAAGGAGAATACCAGATAACTGCCGCCAAAATAAAAACCTCAGTCATAAATCCTTATATAGCTAAAAAACTCCGAGCCTCAATCGTACTTACATCTTCAGTTCTCGCTCGTACTGGAAATGTAAAATTTCCCCACCCGGGCGGATGTGTCATAGGCGAAAGGCCGATAAATGTGTTTCTGGATGGTTACAAAGCATTGGGAGCAAAAATAAATTATCGCAACAATCTTTATAACATCAGCGGGAAATTAAGAGGGGCCAAATTTGTATTCAGTAATATAAGCGTTACTGGAACCGAAGCCATGCTCATGGCCTCCTCTCTTGCTAAAGGAAAAACCGTTTTAAAAAACTGCGCCTGTGAACCGGAAATAGAAAGTTTGGCCAATTTCTTAAATTCATGCGGAGCAAAAATTCGAGGAGCAGGCACTCCTTTCGTTATAATTGAAGGAGTTGAAAGTTTAAAGGGCGCAGAATATAAAACAATACCGGATAGAATAGAAGCCGGAACATTCGCTATTTTAGCGGCAGCTACAAAAAGCAATATTTTAATAAAAAATTGCGAACCGGAACACTTAGATTCCTTGTGGATTGTGCTGAAAAGTGCCGGAGTTTGTTTAAAGATAAGCAGCGACAGCGTGGAGATTATCCCTTCTCGGTTAAAAACAGTGGACGTCAAGACCCATGAATATCCCGGCTTTCCGACTGATTTACAGGCGCCTGTTTGTGTGCTATTAACTCAAGCAGAGGGACAGGGGTTGGTTCACGAAACCATATTTGAAAGCCGCCTTTTTTGGCTTGACGAATTGAAAAGAATGGGAGCGGACGTTTTAATGCACGACCCCCACAGAATCTCCATAAAAGGACCAACAAAACTTAGGGCCAGAGAAATCGAGAGTCCGGATTTACGAGCAGGAATGGCATACCTTATCGCTGCGCTGGTTGCAAAAGGCAAATCAACCCTAAACAACGTATATCAGATTGACAGAGGCTACGAAAAAATAGAAGAACGCTTAAGAAAAATAGGGGCAGAGATAAAAAGAATTTAAATATTATAAATGAAGAAAATTGGAATTGATCTCGGCACAACAAATACGGTGGTATTCATACCCAAAAAAGGGATTATCATTAACGAGCCCTCCGTTGTAGCCATTTCAATTTTAGATAATAAAATAATGTCCGTGGGAAATCTCGCCAAAGAAATGATCGGCAGAACGCCGGACAGTATTGTTGTTTCAAAACCATTGATTGACGGCGCTATTGCCGATTACCGCGTTACTGGAGCAATGCTCCGTTATTTCATAAAGAAAGCAGGCGGTTTTTTGAGTTTTGTTAAGCCGGAGGTTTTGATATCGGTTCCGGCGGGAATCAATTCCACCGAAAAAAGAGCTGTTATCGAGGCGGCGCTCAATGCTGGAGCAAAAGCGGTTTATTTAGTTAAAGAACCGGTGCTTGCCGCTATCGGAGCCAAGATACCTATAAATAATCCTGCTGGAAATATGATCTTGAACATCGGAGGAGGTACTACTGAAATAGCTGTCATTTCTCTTGGCGGTATCGTAACCTGGAAATCCGTTCGCATCGGCGGAAATAAACTAGATCAGGCAATTGTTGAATACATAAAAAAGAAACACGGCCTGGCAATAGGGGAAAGGACCGCCGAACTTCTTAAAATTTCCATCGGCAGCGCGGTAAAAATACCCGAAGAAGAAAAAATAAACATCAGGGGCAGAGATCTTGCTACTGGCTATCCAAAAACAATAGAAATAACCACCAACGAAATTACCGAGGCCATTACCGAACAGCTCCGGGAAATAATCCAAATTATTAAAAGTGTTCTCGAAGTAACACCTCCGGAACTATGTTCGGACATTATGGATAAAGGCATTCATATTACCGGAGGTGGAGCTTTACTAAAAAACATAGACAAGCTTATCACCAAAGTAACCGGCGTTCCGGCTCAAATCGCCGACGACCCGCTTTTCTGCGTTGCTCGCGGCACCGGCATCGTCCTTGAAAATTTGGATGTGTATAAAAGAAATGTGTTGGCAAAGAGATAGGAGTAAGTATGCTCACCCCACCACCATTTCCGGCCTAAATTTGTTTAATAAGCAAATTATCGGTTAATTTAACCATTGTGTTTTCCGCAGGAACCAAACGGCCTTAAATGGGGATGGGGTTTTGCTCCTCGGTATTAGAAAATAGAAAAACCCCACACGGGGATGAAGCATTGTGTGTTGCTTCTCCGTATGGGGATTAGCTTACGCTGACACAGCGCCGCCTACGACACCCGTAGCTCCACCTCTGTAGCTATTAGTTGTTTATCTTTATAAAGATTGAAACCGAATACTCGTTTGTATTTCATGTCCAAAAAAATATGTGTCAAGTATAATTTTCTACCAAAATGATATATAAATAATTACGAACCCGTTCCATTTACATATGAAAATCGCTCTAGTCCACGATTGGCTAAATAATTTGGGAGGAGCCGAGCGTGTGTTGATAGAACTTCATAAGATTTTTCCAACGGCACCGATATATGTCCTTTTTTATAATAAAAAATTTGTTCGGGAATTTCTGCCCGAAGCCGAAATCAGAATCAGTTCTCTTCAGAAAATTCCATTCATAACAAAACTCTATAAATACTTATTTTTTTTAATGCCTTCAGCAGTTGAATCCTTTGATCTGTCCAACTTTGATATCGTCATATCCTCATCTGTTATATTTGCAAAGGGGTTGGTGTTAAAACCCAAAACAAAACATATCTGCTATTGCTACAGTCCGACTAGATTCTTGTGGGATAGACATTCAGAAAACAGCAATCAAGGAAGATTGGCAGGACTGTCCCGTCATTTATTAAGAATCTGGGACCGACAAGCCTCCGATAGGGTAGATGAATTCGTGGCTATCTCCAAAACTGTTCAGGCAAGAATTAAAAAGTATTATGGCAAAGAATCTAGATTAATATATCCGCCAACAGTATTAAATGCGATGGGACCGGTGGCTCCAAGACTACCGCTCAGCCCCTTCTACTTAATAGTTAGTCGGCTTTTTCCTCACAAAAATATTGACGTGGCAATAGATGCTTTTAATAAACTAGGATATGAACTCATTGTTATAGGAGATGGACCGGCTAAAAAAGATCTGAAAAAAATAGCCAGTAAAAATATAAAAATTCTCGGATTTAAAACAGATGACGAGATTGTTGAATATTACCGAAACTGCAAGGCATTCATCATGCCCCAGGAAGAAGATTTTGGTCTTACGCCCCTTGAGGCAATGAGTTTTGGTAAACCGGTTTTAGCTCTCCAAAAAGGGGGGGCTCTGGAAACAATGGTTGAAGGTGTGACAGGAGAATTCTTTGATGATCCGATACCGGAGGCCCTTGCTGACGGCATCCGCCGATTAAACGAAAACTATCTTAATTACAGCCCGCTTATCATTCAAAAATGGGCCGAAAAATTTTCAAGAGAAAGGTTTAGGACAGAAGTAATTCAATTGACGAATAGCGGTCAATAGCTTCGCAACACTTCTGCTGGTGTATGGGTACAAACTAAGGAAGAAAAAATAGGTTGGATGAACTCTATTAAACACCAACAAGAATTTCATGAGAAGCTAATCCAAGACCGTCTTAAACTCCAAAAAATTAGTCCTCCTAACTATTAGATTACATCCGCAACCTACTTGCGGGTTTTTTATTGCAAAAAACGCCATTTTTGAATAGAATCAAGTAGTGAAATTAACTATAATTACAATCAATTACAACGGCTCAGAAAACACGATAAAACTGTTGGAATCACTAAAAAACCAAGCCGACAAGGATTTTGAAATTATTGTAGTAGATAATAACTCTGATGATGTAGAAAAACTGATGACTTACCAAACCACAGAAACTAATATAAGTTACATTAAGAATGACCGAAATCTTGGTTTCTCCGGTGGCAATAACATAGGCATCAAAAAGGCCCTCGATCCGCCAGCCGGTGGAGGGACGGATTGGGTGCTTTTACTTAATAATGATACTTGGGCCGAAGACACGTTTACAGGACGTCTAAAGGCCATTTTGGAAGGCAAGGATGGGATTATTGGCCTAGCTTTAGATGAGGGGAACAGGACCGTTTTTGCCGGCTTGATCCAGTGGTTAAAACCGACACTTATCCACTTACCGACTTCGCAAGTCGGTAACATAAAATCTGTGGATAACTTATATGTCATCGGGGGGGCGATGGCAATACATAAGAATGTTTTTGATAAAATTGGATTTCTAAACGAAAATTATTTTTTATATTTTGAAGATGCTGATTTTTGTCAAAGAGCCAGAAAGGCAATGGTTCCGGTATCTTTCTTCCCCGAAATCAAAATCTCTCACTCCGTTTCTGCTTCAGCTAAAAAATTGGGCTCACCGATGCTTTTGAGATATCATTACCGCAATGCCCTGTATTTTAATTTGAAAAATGGACCGTGGTATATTAAACTGGCTGTCTATCCGTGGAGCTGGGTAATAATAATTAAGCAACTGGGTAAATTAGTAATTAATAGAAACAAAGAAAAATCAAAAGCAATATTGATGGGAGTTGCTAATTTTTATAAAAATAAATATGGAAGAATTTAAAGAATTCATAAAAAACAGGATAGAAGCTCAAAAAGAAATAGGTGATGGAGGTGAAAAAGTCGTCTATCCACACCCAGATAAAGATGAAAAAGTGGTGGGAATTTACAAAATTGAAGCAGAATTTAAGTTTGAAAGGTCACCTGAATTTAACAAAGCCAAGTTCTACTTTACCAAAATTTTGCATATGTTATTTCCGAAAAATGTACCGGATGTTTTTATGACTACCACTCAACCAAGGACAATAACGAAAGAAAAAATTAAATTTAAGTCAAGAGAAACAATATCGATTAGAGAAGAAAAAATCGAAGACCTTTATACGTTACGGAAACAACTAAAAGATTGTGGGATCGAGTTTGATGAAAGTACGCAGAATTTCGTTGAAGATAACGACGGTAATATGGTTTATTTAGATGATTTTTACCCCTGGAATGATGAATCTCAAAAAGCATATAACCACGATCAAATTCGCTTGCTAATTATGACAAAACTAACTGGTCTTGAACGGGATAGAGCTCTAAATTACTTGAATCGTTTAAAAAAATTATATCTAGAATTAAAAAACAAAGAGTAATCAGTTACGATATTAAAAGGGATAGGCAACTGGTATATCCGTAAAATGGGGAAAATAAAACTGGCTCATGAGCCAGTCAATAATTAACAATTTACCAAATAGATAAGGTCGGCATCAGAAAAATGAACCTTACAACCATCCGTCAAGCAGACAGCATTAAGAGGAATTTCCGCTACAGGAAAAGATTCTGGTTCAATTTTCATAAACAACCAAGCACCACCCAAAAGACCGCCGTGTCCACTATTGTCACCGGGAGAAGGTAGGGGAATAAATTTTTCATTAACATCTAAATCTCCGAAATTAAGAGCTTCGCAATCAAAGTCAGTGGCCCGAAGCCAATCTCGGCGAATCAGACGACCCACATTACCTCGAGTTCCGCGAATTCTGCGAGTCCGATCGGTTGCCATTTTTAAACCTTGTTCAAAGATCAGTTTTTATATATTATAACAAAATAATTCTTATGTCAATAATTAGAATCGGAATTGAGTGTGAGTCAATTGAGGGGAAAAACCCAATGTGGGGCGTAGGAAGAATGATTATGAAACTTCTTGAGGAAATTTCCCGCCGCACGGAATTGGAAAAAGAATATCGTTTTGTTTTATATTTCAAGGATACTATTCCTGGTTTTTCATTTTTAAACGCTCCAATTTTTGAAAAAAAGATGGTTCCGGTTCCTTTTTTTAAGAACCGTCTTTTCCCGATTTATTATTTTGCTCTTCTGCCGATGAAGCTTTGGTTTGATCGGCTCGACGTAATGTTTTGGCCAAATTATATGCTTCCCATAATTGCTTTTGGCAAATCAGTGGTAATGCTGACCGAAGATGCTTATTATGAAACCTACCAAGGCAAGCTCCCGTTTAGATATCGCCTTGCTTATTGGGTTTTTGTTAATTGGACAGCAAAATTTGCAACAAAAATTTTGGCAATCTCGGAAACATCAAAAAAAAACGTGGCCGAGCTTTTCAACATCAACCCAAACCGAATTTTTGTTAATTATCTCGGTATAAATTTTTCCTTGAGGTTAAACCTCAAGGAAAATAATAATTTTCAAGATAAATATATTCTTTATGTCGGGCAGGCATTTCCGCGCCGGCACCTTAAAGAAACCGTCTTGGCGTTTGAAAAATTGGCTCCAGAATTTTCTAATTTAAAACTTATCGCAATTGGACCTAATAAATATGAAACTCCGACCATCGGTTTTCTGGTTTCAGAAGTGAACGACAGATTGGGTAGGCAAGCAATCGTCCATAAGGATTATATCAAAGACGAAGAACTGGTCGGCCTATACGCCGAAGCAAAAGCGTTGGTTTATGTTTCCGACAGAGAAGCATTCGGATTGCCGCCGATGGAAGCGCTGTCGTTTGGAGTTCCGCCGGTTATAATGGATAATGAGTTGGGACATGAGCTTTTCGGCGAATATGCGTTCTATGCTAAAAGCGGAGAAGTGGACAACGTCGCAGAAGCAATAAAGCTGGCACTGACCGATTCGGAAAAAGTCCAGAGAATAAAAAATTCCGGCCCGGAATTCGTGAAGAAGTATAACTGGAATGACTTTGCCAACCGCTGGATCAAAATAATTAATGAACCGTAGGTTTTTAGAAATAATAAGCAAGTATTAAAAAGGATCATCTAGATAGACGATCCTATAGCCCTAAGGCATGGAACAAAAGAGCACAAAAAGCAAAACCCAACCAGATACGTAATCTTATTCTGCTGTTTTTGCTTGGGTTAAATGAAGAAAAAAATGCTGCTCCGGTAAAACTCATTGCCATAAAAAGAGACAAAGTCATCGAGCACCCCTACCATTTAATCCCTTAATAGTAATCCTAATATTCTAAAATTATAATGTCAAGAAATAAATTTTTAAACCTGTTTTTTGCCATAGAAGTTAGTCTCTTCGGTTTGATAATAACCGGCATTTTGCCGCGAGAGATAGCACTTTATTTGGGAGCGGCTTTGGTTATATATTTTTTGGCCGCACCACTTGATGATTCTCTGGTATTTTTTGTGAGATCAATTCCTCTGTTTTTGGCACTGCCGATTACGACCAATTTTGATAATTTCAATACTTGGCGCGTTTTGGCGACAATTATATTTTTGAAATGGTTATTCAAAAATAATATTAAGTATTACGTATTAAGTATTAAGAATTGGATTAAAAATTTCAGTTATAGACAATTGTCTTTTTTACTCATCATTTTATTGCTCCTCGCAGTTTTGTCCCTAATTCCTGCGACAGACAAAATTGCAGCTATTAAACGAATAATTTATTTTTTAAATTTCGCAGTTCTGGGAATAGTAATTTATTACAAATCAGCTGACAAAAAATTTGCTAAAAGATTAATTAAAAACTCAATTATTCCTGTCGTTATCGTTGCCACAGTCGGTTATATTCAAGTTATCTCCACGTACTTCATTGATATCTATCAATTTATGAGGATGTGGGGAGAGGAAATACAATGCCGACAGTTTGGTGAACAATGGTGCAATATCGCCGTACAACTCGGCAACACTTGGTTCGCGTATTACGGCGAGCAGTTGTCGTTGAGAGTGTTTTCTCTTTTTCCTGATTCGCACTCATTTCCGCAATTTATACTTCTTGGCATTCCTGCTGTCTTGGCAATAATACAAAAAAAATGGTTAAAGATAATATCTATTTCGTTTTTATTTTTAATTATCATCCTAAGCGGGACAAGAGGGATTTGGGCGGCAAGTATTGGAGTTGTATTATTGTATTTTGGATTGATGATTTATGTGAAAAAAAGGGAGCTGACAAAATTTTCATATGATAATTTTGTCAGTTTTAAGAAATTGGGGTGGTTTTTAGTAATATTTTTTGTAATGTTTGCTGTTGCTTTTCCCATATTTTCTTCTCCTCAGTTTTTAGTGGGAAAAAGCGATGATTTTTTAAAACAGCGCGTTAGGTCAATAATCGATTTCGGAGAAACATCTAACGCTCAGCGTATAGAAATATGGAAGAAAACCTTATTGTCAATAAAAGAACGTCCGTTATTAGGCGTCGGTATCGGCAACTATCCGGTTGTGCTTGGGCAAGATATACGTTTAGCCAAAGCCGGCTCCTCGGCTCATAATATTTACCTCCAAATCGCCGCCGAGATGGGAACCCCGGCCCTGATTTTTGCTTTATGGTTTTTGTGGCTTTTAGTGCAGAAGATATATAACAACTTTGTTTCCTCAAAAGATCGTGAAATAATTGTTTATAACGGTGCGGCTTTAATTTTTATTCCCTGGGTTTTGGTTTATGGTTTAACTGATGTAGCTCTTTTTGACGAAAGGACGTTTCTGATTTTTGTGACGACCATCGCCTTAGTTCTAACCAAACATGAATAACGCGTTAGTCACAATTAACATAGTTGTTATAAACGGCGAAAAATATATCCGCCATTGTTTGGATGCGATTTTAGCGCAAACATATCCACACAATTTGGTTGAATTAAACATCTTAGATAATGGCTCAACAGATGACACAATTAAAATTATTAAGGATTGGCTATCGACTATAGATGACAAACTATGGTCAAAATTTGTTTTGCTTGAAGGCAAAACAAATCTGGGCATGTGGCCAGGACAGGAAGAATTATTAAAATACTCCTCCGGAAAATATATTTTATCCGTTTCGGTTGACGTTATGATTGACAAGAATTTTGTCGAGAGAGCAGTTGCAATTTGTGAGGCCGATCCAGGAGTAGGCGCTGTTCAGGCCAAAATATATCAATATAATTTGCGTGACCTACAACCTACAACTTACGACCCACAACGTTCAATTATTGACACCTGCGGTTTTGCTCTGACGCGAGAACGAAAAGTGATAAACATCGGCCATGGTAAACAAGATGGGCCCGCCTTTTCAAGACAACAGGTTATCTTCGGGGTTGAGGGTGCAGTTCCATTCTTCCGGCGGACCGCATTGGAAGATTGTAAAACTAGCGGCTGGATTTGGGATCCTGACTATTTTTGGTATGGAGACGACCTTGATCTTGCGTGGCGTATGACCCTTTTCGGACATAAACAAATTTATTCACCCGAAATCATTGCCTGGCACGATCGTTCAACAACCAAAGGCAACATAACTACCGATTTGCTTTCTGATTATGTTCACCGCCGAAAATTAAGACGGCAGATCCCGATTCATAAACGACGTCTGGATTGGTCCAACACACGCTTTACTGTAATTAAAAACGATTATCTGCGTAACATTCTGCTGGACCTCCCGGCAATAATAATAAGAGAGATAAATGTCCAGGGTTATGCGGGACTTTTTGAACAGAAAGTGCTTCTGGAGTGGGGGAGGTTTCTGCTTCTTTTACCGCGAATGATCAGGCGCAGACACACCATAATGAAACGCGCCCGCATGGATGTTAATGAGATGCGTTCTTTAATGCTTACAAACATTCATGAAGAAAGACAGATTCCTGCTTCAGAAATTAGCTGGCGAATACTCCAAATACTAGTAATTGTTATGGTGGTATTTTTCGCTTTACAATTATCAAAAATGATTATACAATAAACATCTTAAGGGAATGGTTTACCTGAACAATCAACATAATTTCATCCAGGCCGACTTTAATGAGAGACCGAGATTTAATAAAAAACGCTTCAGCGTTATTATTTTGGTCTTAGTTTTAATTATCGGCGGATATTTTTGGGAGGAACCAGTTCATTTTTGGCAAAAGATGGCCAGTGTTTTTAACTTTATTTCAGAACCGATCGACCCTGATTACATAATGCCCGTTCAAGAACCGGATCGGTTTGATGTATTAGTGATGGGTTTAAGAGGAGAGGACGATCCTGATGCTTCCGATGGCGGACCCCTGCTCACCGATTCAATAATGGTCCTAAGTTACGATAAAACAACCAAAAAAGTCTCCATGATATCAATCCCTCGCGACCTTTACGTAAAAATAGATAAAAATAAAAAAAACAAAATAAACACCGCCTATGAATTTGGCCATTACAAAAAAGACAACGGGATTAACTTTACCAAAGAGTTGGTTTCTAAAATAACCGGAGTCTATATAGACAAAGCGGTGATTCTGGATTTTTCTTCTTTTGAAAAAATAATAGACCAAGTTGATGGAATAGATATTATTCTTGCACAACCCTTTGAAGAATCACAGCAGTGGGGATATAAATTCTCCTTGCCAGCCGGACCAAATCATTTGGACGGTAAAAACGCTCTTTACTACGCCCGTTCAAGATTCTCGTCCAGTGATTTTGACAGGTCCAGACGCCAGCAGGAAGTTGTCTTCGCCTTGAAAGACAAGCTTACGAAACTTAATTTCTGGTCCGATCCCATTAAAACTTTGTCTATCCTTAATAGCATCCGCTCGAATATAAAAACCGATTTAAACATCTGGAACGCCACAGAGTTGCTTAGCTTGTCTAAAGAGATCAGTTCTGCCGAAAAAATTAAAAAATACACCATAACCACCGATAATCTTCTTTACGAATCCCGCACCACTGGATCCTACATTCTTCTGCCTCAAGGCGACAATTTTACGCAAATAAAACAACTCTTTCAGGCCAACCTGAACTAACTCATGCTTTCCATTATTATAGTAAATTATAAAAATCCGGCTTTATTGAGATTGTGCTTAAAATCACTTGAGCGTACTTTGAGTTCCGAATTGAAATATGAAATTTTAGTAATGGATATTTCATCTGAAATTGAAACCCAGAATATAGTTTTAGAAGAATTTCCTTCGATAAAATTAGTGTCGTTTAAAGAAAACATCGGCTACTCAAAAGGGGTTAACGAGGGAATAAAGCAAAGCGCCGGAGATTATGTTCTTGTTTTAAATCCAGACATTGTTCCTCTTAAAAACTCTATCGAAACGCTGCTGAATTATATGAAAAAAAATCAAGATGTCGGATTGGCTGGACCCCAGCTCCTTAATTTTGATGGCACGCCCCAACAATCTTGTTTCGGATTTTATAACGCAATCACTATTGGCTACCGCCGAGTAGGATACCTTCCATTTAACAAAAGGGTCCTAAAAAAGTTCCTTCTTAAAGATAAGGACCTATCCGATGTTCAACAGGTCGACTGGCTCATGGGTTCCGCCCTCATGGTAAAGCGTGAAGCAATCAATAGGGTTGGATTTATGGATGAAAAGTTTTTTTTGTATTTCAGCGATGTTGACTGGGCTAAGCGTTTCTGGGAAAATGGTTATAAGGTAGTTTACTGCCCGTTGGCCAAGATATATCATTATCACAGACGTATTTCAAAAAAAAATTCATGGCTAATTGATGCTTTTGTGAACCGTCAGTCTCAACAGCACATCAAAGACGGGTTTAAATACTTGTTTAAGTGGGGATTTTTAAAAAGTTCTGAAAATCATTCAACCAATGAGTGCGCTTAATCGAAAAATATTCCTCATCTCAATAATAATTTCTTTAGCCCTTGGTTTTTTGGGCGGTTTTTGGTTCCGAGATATAAAGACAACAAACTCTTCAAATGTAATCAAAAACCTTGTTAATCTTGATCCAGGAAAACAAGAAAATATTGATTTTTCTCTCTTTTGGAAAGTATATAACGATCTTAGCGCCAAATATGTTGACAAGGGTAAGGTAGATCCTCAAAAAATTCTTTACGGAGCCGTCAGCGGACTGGTCAACAGTGTTGGCGATCCTTATACTGTTTTTCTTGAACCGGTTCCAAGCAAAAAATTCCAGGAAGAAATATCAGGAAGTTTTGGCGGTGTTGGCATTGAGATAGGAAAGAGAAATAATATTCTTACAGTCATAGCTCCCATCAAAGATACTCCTGCTTTTAAGGCTGGAATTGGGGCAGGGGATAAAATATTAAAAATAGACGGCAAAACAACAATAGATCTATCTATTGAAGAAGCAGTTTATCTAATAAGGGGCAAAAGAGGAACAAAAGTCGTTTTAACCATACAAAATAGCATCACTCGAGATATTGAACTTGTCCGAGGTGCCATAAAAATACCGACCATTGAATGGAAACTTGTTGACAATCCGCCAGCTGGCGGAGGCAAAAAAATCGCTTACGTACAAATTTATTCTTTTAATCAAACGATAGATTCGGAATTCAAAAAAGTAGCCGAGGAAATACTTAAATCTAGCGCAAACGGCCTGATAGTTGATCTTCGAAACAACCCCGGTGGACTGTTAGATTCGGCTATAAATCTAGCCGGGTGGTTCTTGGATAAAAATCAGGTCGTGGTCGGCGAGGTGTTAAGAGATGGTACAAAAAATGAATTTCGAAGCGATGGCAATGCTTTATTAAAGAAATACTCAACAGTCATTTTAATGAATAGCGGTTCGGCATCAGCATCGGAGATTTTGGCTGGAGCTTTACATGATAATCGGGGAATTAAAATAGTAGGAGAGAAAAGTTTTGGAAAAGGTTCTGTCCAGGAACTTCAAAATTATGGCGATGGTTCATCGTTGAAAGTTACCGTCGCCAAATGGCTAACTCCGGCGGGAATTTCAATATCGGACAAAGGCATAGAAGCTGATATTGAGGTTAAATTCAAAGAAGAAGACCTCAAAGAAGAAGGTAAAATAGAAATCGGCACTCCTGGCAAAGACGCTCAATTAGATAAGGCGATTGAAATAGTAAGATAGTCGCTCCGCCTCATCATTTTTCTGGTCATAATCCTCATCTCGTCATTCGCTTCAAGATGGCAAGTATAGATTAAGCCAAAATAACAGGTAACCCACGCTTGCCTCCTCGCAAGATGCTCGGCGCTCGACCTATTATTTTGGAATCTATAACTCTTGCTACTTTCAGCTCTCTCCTCGATTCGTCAAATGACAGAAAAACAATGAGGCTGCGCTTTTTAGTAATAAAAAAGGCCCGCGTCGGCGAGCGTCAGGAGTGACGCGGGCCTTTTTTATTTTCTGTGAAGTTGGAACACCTTATTTGTTTTCATAAGAGTAAGGTGCATTAAAAATCAAAAACCCACCCGATGTAGCCAGCCCTTCACTTGAATGAAGGACTGGCTTACCGAATGGGCAACTAGATCTCGTCGACCATCGTTATGCCAACAACGGTCAATCCCCAACCGTTGACCGCAATTCCGGCAATGGCCATTGCGACCATCGAGATTGCGATACCGATGAGCAGGCCGGGGCCGCCGAACCAAAACACGAATGTCCTGGACCAGTCGATCTGATCGAACTGGAACAGCAGCGGCTTGAGAGCCGACTGCCAGGCGATGACCGAGACGGCAACAAGGGTCGCCACCGAGAACATGGTCATCGGCGTACAAACGACCACCTTGAGAAAGAGCTTGACTACGTTTCGCATGACTGACATTCATTCCGTAATGAATCCGAACACTTGTAGAATAGAGGTATGCAAAAGAAACCGAAGTTGTCTCGGTCAGAAAGAATGGAGATTGGTATTCTCCTTGGTCGAAGATATGGAATCAGAGAAATT